>ERZ1034409.15-NODE-15-length-141080-cov-11.009076_pt1 | contig 141080 bp, 133 predicted proteins | sample MGYA00520610_ERZ1034409 | MGnify/ENA primary metagenome ERZ1034409 (study PRJEB33736, sample SAMEA104288480) | Azolla microphylla | place: Ecuador | collected 1982 | study: EMG produced TPA metagenomics assembly of the PRJEB19522 data set (Is there foul play in... | reverse complement strand
ATGGGGAGGTGCAGCCGCGGGCGGCGGTGCAGCCGGGCGCGCGGGTGCCGCAGGCGGTGCGGCCGCTGGCGGTCCCTTCGGCGGCTGCTTCGGTTTTCCGTCAGGGCCCGTGTCTTGCGGCTGGGCCTGCGCGACCACGAGCGGTGCGGCGCCTTGCGCATGCGATGCGGTGTTGGCCAATTGCATCGCGGTGAGAGCCGTGGTCGCAAGCAGCACGAAACGAAGGTTGGTCATGGCGGTGAACTTCCCCGGAAGGTTCTTTGACGAAGTGATGTGATGAACGGCTACGCGTTAGGCCGCATTGTGGCAGGCGAAGCAGTCGCGGCCCGATTTATTTCTTCACGCAAATCGACTCACTATGATGACGTTCATTGCGCATTCAGACGTCGGTTGCAATCGCCTCACATGTGATGCCTCGCCTCATATGTGATCGCGCGCAGGCATTGCGTCCGTCGCGGGATTGGGCGTGAGCGGACCATTCGGCCCGCGCGACGGAATCTCCTCAGGTATCCGGCCCGGCAATTCGTCGGGGCGCGGAGATTCGCCGGGCTCGCGCACCGGCGGCGTGATTTCGGGCTGCGGGTTGCCGGGCGGAATTCCCGGCGGCGGCTCGGTCGGCGTGCCCGGTGTCGACGGCGGAATCTCGGGCGGTTCGATCGGCATCACAACGAGACCTTGCGGTTCTCGCCGATGTCGGGCCGCGTGTTCGTCACCACTGCCGCGGCCATCTTCACGTAGGAAATGACCGTGCCAGGCGAATCCCAGAACTCGGCATCGTCGGGCGTGATCTTGAGCACGCGGATGTTGGGATCCTCGGCGCTGCCCCACCACGCCTTCGCCGGTGTCGAGAACAGCTCCTTGATCTTCGCGCGGTCGTTGGAGACGGCGGCTGTTCCGGTCAGCGAAACGTATTTCTGGCTGCCGGCGTCCGCGAACGACAAATTGATGGAGGGATCGCGCGCTATCTCCTCGTCCTTGTGGCGCCGCGCATCGGTCAGGAAGTAGATGGCGTTCGCGTCGCGATCGAGAAAAGCACTCATCGGCCGCGCGCGCAGCTTGTCGCCGTCGCGCGTCACCAGCATCGCGAATCCGATCTTCTTCATCAGATCCCAGGCGCGGTCCACGTCGCGGGCATTGTCGTTGGCCATATCGCACTCCTTCTGCAAGGAATAATAACGACCTGCCGGATGCGATGTTCCCGAGGGGAATCCAGGGCTGCCCTGGACCTATTCCGGCATGTGGCAGACCGCCTCGATGTTGTGACCATCGGGGTCGAGCACGAAGGCGCCATAGTAATTCGGGTGGTAGTGCGGGCGGATGCCGGGCGGGCCGTTGTCGCGACCGCCTGCCGCAATGGCCGCCTTGTAGAAGGCGTCGACGGTGGCGCGGTCCCTGGCTGCGATCGCGATGTGCACCGGCTTGTTCATCGCGCCTTCGCCGCCGAACCAGAGATCCGGCTTGCCGTCCGCGCCGAAACCCGCGGCCGCAGCATGACCTGTCTGCTGCGCCGTGACCTCCATGATCAGGCCGTAGCCGAGCGGAGCCAGCGCCTTCGTATAGAACGCCTTTGCGCGCGCGTAGTCGGAGACCGAGAAACCCAGATGGTCGATCATCGTTAGCCTCCCTTGCTTGTGCCTGTCAGCGCGACAGGAATGTGTTGCTTCGCGTCTTGCGCGCGACCTTGAAGCCGCGTGCGACCATGTCGGCAATACAATCCTGCTGCCATTCGTTTTGTGACAGATGTTCGATCACCACCGCGCGCGGCCACAGCGATGGCGGCGCGTCGCGGAAGAAGCCGATCAGCACGCGGTCCTCGAAGCCCTCGACGTCGATCTTGAGCGAATCGACCTGGGTGACGCCGGCCTCGTCCAGAATCCTTGTCAGCCGCAGCGACGGCACCTTGATGGCCTCCGCACTGGCCGTGCCGGTGACGACATGCGTGGCGCCGAGATTGCCGCCACCGCTCTCGATCATCAGCTCGCCATCGCTGTCGCCGGCCGCGGCCTGCACCAGACGCACCTGAGCCGATTTCGATGCGGCATGGTTGAAGGACAGCCGTCCGAACGTCAGCGGATGCGGCTCGATCGCGACCACCCTTCCGTTGCTGCCGACCTGTCGCGCCATCACCAGTGCAAAGGTGCCGACATTGGCGCCGACATCGACGAAGGTGCCGCCCGAGGGCGTATGCTGGCGCAGGAAATCGAGCTCGTCGAGATTGTAGTCGGGATTGAACAGCGCGCCGCGCTCGGTCGCGCTGCCCTGGTGATAGAGACGGAACGAGGCACCCTGATACTGCACGTCGACAGGGCCGCTCCGCAGCAGGTTCACCAGCCGCGACATCCATGGCCGGAATGCGCCGCGCTTCAGCCCCGATTGTTGCGTGAGGCCGATGATCGCAGCCTGCGCCGCGTTCGGCGCGAACGCGCCGAATGGCGCGGACGAAGGGATGTTGTCGGTCGTCAAGCAGGCGATCCTCGTTGCAGGCGGCGCATGCATAGCCGGTTTTGGTGGGGACTCCAACGCTCCATCACCAGTGTCGTCCCGGGGCGCGAAGCGAACCCGGGACCCATAACCCCAGGGAGGAGTGTAGCGCGAGACGCCCACTCCGAATCTTCGTCGAACCGCTCCCTGTGGGTATGGGTCCCGGATCGGCGCGCGCTTGGGGCGCGCTTGTCCGGGACGACGGAAAGATAGTACTACGCCGCCTTCTTCGGTGCCTTGCGCTGTCGCAAGAAGCGCCCGAGCAGCTTACGCTTGCCCTTGCGCGGGATCAGGTCGATGTCGCTGACGAGCTTGGCGCCGCCCTTGCGCCGCTCCAGCACGATCTTGCGGCTGTGGAATGCTTCCAGCTCGACGCGATGCGCGACGCTGACGATGGTGGCCTCTCGCAGCTCGTCGGTGACCATCTTCATCATCTTGTCCTGGCTCTTCTCGTCGAGCGCCGAGGTCGCCTCGTCCAGCACGACGATATCGGGGTTGTGCAAGAGCAGCCGCGCGAAGGCGAGGCGCTGCTTCTCGCCGCCGGAGAGCGTCTGATCCCAGGGGCCATCTTCCTCGATCTTCTCCTTGAGGTGATCGAGGCCGACCTTGTGCAGGGCCTCGCCGATCTCATCGACGGTCCAGTCCTCCTCGGCGCCGGGATAGGCGACGGCGCGGCGCAGGGACCCGGAGGGCACGTAGGGACGCTGCGGCAGCATGAACAACCGACGGTCCGGATGGAAATTGACGCTGCCGCCGCCCCACGGCCACAGGCCTGCGATAGCACGCACCAGCGTGCTCTTGCCGGTGCCGGATTCGCCGGCGACCAGCAGCCGCTCGCCGGGCTCGATCGCGACCTCGGTCTCGCCGACCACGGCGGTGCCGTCGTCGAGCGTGACAGAGAGATCGTTGAGCTCCAGCATCGTCTCGTTGCGGGTCTCGCCGCGCTTGATGCGGCCAAGTCCGTCGCCCTGCTCGGCGCGCTCGAGGCCGTCGAGCGACATCATCAGCGAGGCGATGCGGCGCGCGCAGGCATTCCAGTCGGCGAGCCGCGGATAATTGTCGACCAGCCAGCCGAACGCACTCTGCACGATGGTGAAGGCGGAAGCCGCCTGCATCACCTGTCCCAGCGTCATGGAGCCGTCGAGAAATTTCGGCGCGCACAGTAGCAGCGGCACGACGGGGGCGACGAGGCTCGATCCTTGCGATACCAGCGTGGTGCGCATGTGCTGGCCGGCGAGCCGCGCCCACTGCCTGAGCACGCTGGTGAAGTTGCGATCGATGCCCTCGCGCTCTTCTTCCTCGCCGCCGAGCAGCGCGATGCTCTCGCCGTTTTCGCGCACGCGCGTCAGCGTGTAGCGGAAATCGGCCTCGGCCTGGTTCTTGTCCTCGGAGACCTGCACGAATTGCCGGCCGATCACCAGGATCGAGCCCGAGGCGATTGCGGCGTAAAGCATCGCGGCAATCACGAGGAAGCCGGGAATGGTGATGGTCGAGCCACCGAGGGTGACGGTGAGCGCACCTCCGATGGTCCAGAGCACGACGATGAAGGTCGCGGCGGACAACAGCGCCGAGGTGACGCCGGCGAGAAAATCGACCGGCGAATCCGTCGCGATGCGCAAATCCTCGGCGATCCGGTATTCTGGATTCTTGTGGTCGCCGCCGACGAGGTTGAGCTGGTAGTAACGGCCGTTCTTGAGCCAGCGCGTCAGCACGCTGTTGGTCAGCCAGGCGCGCCAGCGCCGCTGGATGCCCATCCGCGCGAACACCTGCGCGACGCCGAGCACGATGCTGCCGATCGCCAGCGGAAAGAACATCGCGGTGAGATGGAAGACCGTTCCCGCATCGCGCTTCTCGATCGCGTCGAAGATCGCTCTGTTCCAGACATTGATGCCGTACTGGAAGCCGACGGTGAGGACGATCAGCACGACGAGGCCGAGCGAGAACGGCCAGGCGAGGCGATCGCCGTTGCGGCCCCAGAAGCCGCGCGCGCTGATCCAGAACCGCGTCAGCAGATAATCCTTGCGGGCCTGCTCTGCCTCCTCGGGTGAGAGTTCGGGGTCCGGCTCAAGCAGCTCCGGGGGCGGCGGTGCGACCTCATCGCCACTCTCGCCCTTGATCCCGACGATCGGTGGCTTGTCCTGTTCGCGCTTTGCGGCCGGCTTGTGCATGTGCGGACAACGCGAGGGAAATCAACCGGTTCCCTCTGGTTCCCGGAAGGCCCTATTCGGCGGCACCGTTCTGGACGCGCCGAATCCGGCCGGGCCGATGCAGAACGCGCGACAATTCCTCGATCGAATAGGGTTTTTGCACCAGGTCGAAGCCGGCCACGCCATCTTGCGACAGCGCCTGGCTGTAGCCCGTCGTCAGCACGACTGGCACGTCGATGCTGCGGTCGCGGAGGGCCTGCGCCAGATCGAGCCCGGTCATGCCAGGCATCACGACGTCGGAGAACACGACGTCGAAGCGATCGGCGTCCATGACGAGCTCGGCGAGCGCGTCGGTCGCATTGTCGACCAGCGTGATGCTGTAGCCGAGCTCGGTGAGGCCGTCGGCGGCGAAATTGGCCAGCTCGATATTGTCCTCGACCACCAGCACCGACATGCCGCTGCCGGCCACCGCCGGCGCCGTGTTGGGCGCCTGTCGCTGCGGCAGCAGGTCCGGCGGCACGCGCGGCAGATAGAGCGAGAAGGTGCTGCCGTGCCCCAGCTCGCTCGTGACCGTCACCTCGCCGCCGGATTGCCGGGCGAACCCGAACACCTGGGACAGGCCGAGGCCGGTGCCGTGGCCGACCTGCTTGGTGGTGAAGAACGGCTCGAAGATGCGCCCCAATCGGGCGGCGGGAATGCCGATGCCGGTGTCGCTGACGGTCACGCTGACGAAGCCGTGGTTGGCCGAGATCTGGCCTGCCGAGGTCTGGCCGCCCGAGGCGTCGGCCAGCGTATCGGGAACGGTCGTCGCGGGCTCGACCTTGAAGGTGATCCTGCCCTTGCCCTGCATGGCATCGCGCGCATTGGTCGCCATGTTGATCAGCGCCGTCTCGAACTGGCCGGCATCGGCACGGACGAGGCAGGGCTCCGTGGGCAGGCGCATGGCGATCTCGATGGCCGGCCCCAGCAGGGGCGCAAGCATGTCGTGCAGCGCCTGCATCCGTTCGGCGACGTCGAACACCTCCGGCTTCAGGGGCTGGCGCCGCGCGAAGGCGAGCAGCTGCGAGGTCAGCTTGGCCGCCCGCGCCACGGCGTCCGCGATCGCGGTGATGTAGCGCTGGCGCCGCTCCTCCGTCAGTTGCGGCCGGTTCAAGAGGTCGACCGAGGCGCGGATCACCGTCAGCAGATTGTTGAAATCGTGCGCGACGCCGCCGGTGAGCTGTCCGAGCGCCTCCAGGCGCTGGCTGTGCTTGAGCGCCTCCTCGGCCTCGCGCCGTTTTGCGGCTTCGGCCTGGAGGTTTTGCGTGCGCCGGAACGCCAGCGCCAGCAGCAGAAACAGCAGCGCGGTGGCGGGTAGGCCGAACACCAGATGCTGGCCCATGGTGGCCAGCCAGCGCGCGCGGATCGCCGAGGTCTCGAGCCCGGCGCTGACATAGATCGGGTACTCCGCGACACGCCGGTAGCCGATGCGGCGCTCGATCCCGTCCGACGGCCAGGCGATGGTGATGAGGCCGTGATCGGGGCGCGCCGCGATTTCCCGGCCGACAGGTCCGGTCGGATCGAGCCTGAGGTCGTGGTCGAGCCGCGGGAAATGCGTGAGCATCGCGCCGTCGGTGCGGCCCATCGCGAAGAAGCTGCCGGGATCCGATCCAATTCTGGCGTAGAAACTCTCGAAATACTCCGGCAGCACCGAGGCCTGGATCACGCCGACGAAACGCCCGTCGTCGGAGTCGCGGCGGCGGCTCACCCCGAAGAAACGTGCGCCCTGATAGGGTGATCGCGGGGTCAGGGCCGTGCCGATGAAGGTGCCGATGCTCTGGTCGATATGGACGTAGAAATAGTCGCGGTCGGCAAAGCCCAGGTCCGGCGGCGGCGAGGCAAGGCTGTTGACCAGCGCTTTCCCGTCCGCGTCGAAGATCCAGGCCGATTTGAGCTGCGGCAGCGAATCGCTCAGCCGCTTCAGGCGGCGGTGCAGCGCCGGCTCGTGCGCGCGGATGGTGTCGTCGGACAGGCCACGGACCACCTCGTTGAGCTCGGCAAGGCTGCGATCGATCGTTTCGAACACCTTGAGCGCATGCTCATGCACGACGTCGAGCGTGCGCTCGATCTCCCGGTCGGCGATGTCCCTGGTCGAGGTGTAGGAGATGCTGGCGGCGATCACGAACAGCGCGATCGGCAGCGCCAGGGATGCCGCCATCATCCACTGCAACAGCCTCAGCGAGTTGCGTTGCGCCCTTTGCACAGTCGCTCCGTCCCTGAGGGGAGCTTAACTGAATCTCGCGAAGGGAAGGAAGCGGCTTGTGCGGGAACCGGTGGTTGTAAGCCAAAAGCTTACGCGCGCAGCGGGTCGGAGAAAATTCTCCTCGAATTGACCGCAATCCCGGATTGTCCCGGCCGGTCCGGCCGGGAATCAAGGCAAAGAACCTGGCCGTCAGATCTGGCGCTCGACCATCTTGAGCTTGAGCTCGGCGATGGCCTCCGCGGGGTTCAGCCCCTTCGGGCACGCCTTGGCGCAGTTCATGATGGTGTGGCAGCGATAGAGCCGGAACGGGTCCTCGAGATTGTCGAGCCGCTCGCCGGTGGCTTCATCGCGCGAATCCGACACCCAGCGGTTGGCCTGGAGCAGCGCGGCGGGGCCGAGATAGCGCTCGCTGTTCCACCAATAGCTCGGGCACGACGTCGAGCAGCAGGCACACAGGATGCATTCGTAGAGGCCGTCGAGCTTCTCGCGGTCCTCGTGGGTCTGGCGCCATTCCTTCTGCGGCGTCGGCGAGGTCGTCTTCAGCCACGGCTCGACGGAGGCATACTGGGCGTAGAAATTGGTGAGATCAGGGACAAGGTCCTTCACGACCGGCTGGTGCGGCAGCGGATTGACCTTCACTGCGCCGTCCTTCACGTCGTGCATCGAGCGCGTGCAGGCCAGCGTGTTCTGGCCGTCGATGTTCATGGCGCAGGAGCCGCAGACGCCTTCGCGGCAGGAGCGGCGGAAGGTCAGCGACGGGTCGATGTGGTTCTTGATCCAGATCAGGCCGTCCAGCACCATCGGGCCGCAATCATTGGTGTCGACGTAATAGGTGTCGACGCTCGGATTCTTGCCGTCGTCCGGATTCCAGCGATAGACCTTGAACTCGCGAACCTCGGTCGCGCCCGCGGGCTTCGGCCAGGTCTTGCCGCCGGTGATCTTGGAGTTCTTGGGAAGTGCGAATTCAACCATAAGTCCTGCCTCTGGTTTTCCGCGTCATTGCCGGGCTTGACCCGGCAATCCATCGTTCTTGAAAGATGGATGCGCGGGTCAAGCCCGCGCATGACAGCAATGATCAGTACACGCGCGCCTTCGGCGGGATGTACTGCACGTCGTTGGTCATGGTGTAGTCGTGAACCGGGCGGTACTCGATCTTGACCTTGCCGGCATCGTCCAGCCAGGCCAGCGTGTGCTTCATCCAGTTCTTGTCGTCGCGCTCGGAGAAGTCCTCGCGGGCGTGGGCGCCGCGGCTCTCGGTGCGGTTGGCGGCCGAGTTCATCGTCACCACCGCCTGCGAGATCAAATTGTCGAATTCGAGCGTCTCGACGAGATCCGAATTCCACACCAGCGAGCGGTCGGACACGGCGATGTCGGTGATGCCGCTGTGGACCTTCGCGATCAGGTTCTGGCCTTCGCTCAGGACTTCGCCGGTGCGGAACACCGCGCAATTGGTCTGCATCACATTCTGCATGCCTTCGCGCAGTTTTGCGGTCGGCGTGCCGCCGGAGGCGTAGCGGTAATGGTCGAGCCGGCCGAGCGCGAGCTCGGCCGAGTTGGCCGGCAGCTCCGGCTGCTTGGCGTTCGGCGTCAGCTTCTCGGCGAGGCGCAGCGCGGCGGCGCGGCCGAACACCACGAGGTCGATCAGCGAATTGGAGCCGAGGCGGTTGGCGCCGTGCACGGAGACGCAGGCGGCTTCGCCGATCGCCATCAGGCCCGGGATGATCGCGTTGTCGTCGCCGTCCTTCTTGGTCAGCACCTCGCCGTGATAGTTCGTGGGGATGCCGCCCATATTGTAGTGCACGGTCGGCACGATCGGGATCGGCTCGCGCGTCACGTCGACATTGGCGAAGATCTTTGCGGATTCGGAGATGCCCGGCAGGCGTTCGGCGAGCACCGCGGGATCGAGGTGGTCCAGATGAAGGAAGATGTGGTCCTTCTTCTTGCCGACGCCGCGCCCTTCGCGGATCTCGATGGTCATCGCGCGCGAGACGACGTCGCGCGAGGCGAGATCCTTGGCCGACGGTGCATAGCGCTCCATGAAGCGCTCGCCCTCGGAGTTGACGAGATAGCCGCCCTCGCCGCGGGCGCCCTCGGTGACGAGGCAGCCCGAGCCGTAGATGCCGGTCGGGTGGAACTGGACGAACTCCATGTCCTGCATCGGCAGGCCTGCGCGCAGCACCATGCCGCCGCCGTCGCCGGTGCAGGTGTGCGCCGAGGTGCAGGAGGCGTAGGCGCGGCCGTAGCCGCCGGTCGCGAGGATCACGGTCTGGGCACGGAAGCGATGCAACGTGCCGTCGTCGAGCTTGAGCGCGATGACGCCGCGGCAGGTGCCCTGGTCGTCCATGATCAGGTCGATGGCGAAGAACTCGATGAAGAACTCGGCCGCGTGGCGCAGCGACTGGCCGTACATCGTGTGCAGCATGGCGTGACCGGTGCGGTCGGCGGCGGCGCAGGTGCGCTGCGCCTGGCCCTTGCCGTAGTCCATGGTCATGCCGCCGAACGGACGCTGATAGATCTTGCCATCCTCGGTGCGCGAGAACGGCACGCCCCAATGCTCGAGCTCGTAGACCGCGTCGGGCGCATTGCGCACCATGTATTCGATCGCGTCCTGGTCGCCGAGCCAGTCCGACCCCTTCACGGTGTCGTACATGTGCCAGCGCCAGTCGTCCTTGTGCATGTTGCCGAGCGAAGCGGAGATGCCGCCCTGCGCCGCGACGGTATGCGAGCGGGTCGGGAACACCTTGGTGATGCAGGCCGTGCGCAGGCCCGCTTCGCTGCAGCCGACCACGGCGCGCAGGCCCGCGCCGCCGGCGCCGACCACGACGACGTCGTAGGTGTGGTCTTCGATCGGATAGGCTTTGCCGTTGGTGGCGGGAGCGCCGTTGCCCGAGCCATTCGTTGTGGTGGCCATGGGTTACACTCCGGAGGAAAGTTTCAGAATCGCGTAGGTCGAGGCGAGCGCCACGGCGACCGAGAAGAAGTTGTTGAGCATGATCGAGACGAGCTTCAGCTTCTCGTTATGGACGTAGTCCTCGATCACCACCTGCATGCCGATCTTCATGTGCCAGGCGCTGGCGAAGATGAACAGCAGCAGGATCACCGCGACGGGAATCGAGCTGAGGATCTGCGCTGCGCCGACCTGGTTGCGGCCGAGCAGCATCATGATGATGACCAGCACGGGGATCATCAGCAGCGTCATGGCGACGCCGGTGATGCGCTGGCGCCAGAAATCGGACGTGCCCGAATGCGCGGCGCCGAGATTGCGGACGCGGCCGAGCGGGGTGCGCATGCTGCGCTTGGGCGTATCGGTCGCGCTCATCGTCCGCCTCCGATCGCATAGGCGATGATCCAGATCAGCACCGTCAGTACGATGCCGCCGATCAGCGCGCCCCAGGTCAGCGCTTCGCGCTCATTGGCCTTGAAGCCGTAGCCGAGGTCCCAGACGAAATGCCGGATGCCGCTCAGCATGTGGTGCATCAGCGCCCAGGTGTAACCGAACACGATCAGGCGGCCGATGATGCTGCCGGCAAAGGCCTGGACATGGGCATAGGCGGCCGGGCCGGAGGCCGCCGCAACCAGCCACCAGACCAGCAGCAGCGTTCCGACGTAGAGGGCGATGCCGGTGGCGCGATGAACGATGGACAGCGCCATCGTCAGCGTCCAGCGGTAGACTTGCATGTGTGGTGAAAGCGGTCGTTCGATCCGTGCGGTCATGGGCTTTGATGTTGTATGGCGGCCCAGCAGAGGGCGCGCGGGGATCGCGAAAGGTCGGCTCTATTTACGGAGTCGATTTGCCCTGCGCAATCACCAAATCGCCATAAATCGAACCGGCGTTCAGCTCTATGGCCTTGATGAAACAAGGCCAATCAGGGCCTTGGTATACCAGGGCGGCTGCATGCCGAGCAAAAACAGAACAATTATTCACTTCTTGCGGCAACGGAGCGGGCGCGTTGAAATCACTATTGGAACGGCTCTAACCCGCTCCGAGCCGTCGGGCGTTCGAACCAGTCAGTTCACGCCGCTCGGCCTACCGACGCAGCGCGCACGATTTCCATGCTGCGCACTCATTTTTCGCAGCACGGGCGGATATGCGCAGCCTGCATTCCACCCAAGACCGGCGAGTCGGCTGTCGACCGTGCAAATCAGATCGCCTACAGCTTGGCATGCAGCCAATTCCGAGCGCTCGTTTCGGAAACGCTGCGACCAGTCGCCGGGCAGGTCAGGGGTGATTGCAGGTCTTGATATCAAGGAGATCGTCGAGCTCGCGCTGCTGCTGATCGCAACCGGCGCGCTCTCGGGGTTTCTGGCTGGCGTGTTCGGCATCGGCGGCGGTGCGATTCTCGTGCCGGTGTTCTACGAATGCTTCCGCATCGCCGGCGTGCCGCTCGAGGTGCGGATGCCGCTCTGCGTCGGCACCTCGCTCGCGGTGATCATCCCGACCTCGATCCGTTCGTTTCAGGCCCACTACAAGCGCGGCGCCGTCGACATGACGATCCTGCGCGTCTGGTGGCTGCCGATCGTGATCGGCGTCGTCGCCGGCAGCGTGATCGCCCGCTACGCGCCGGAGCGGCTGTTCAAGATCGTCTTCGTCTGCGTTGCCTACTCTGCCGCCGCGCGTCTCATTTTCGCGCGCGAAGGCTGGAAGTTCGGCGACGACCTGCCTGATGGGCCGTTGATGCGCGCCTACGGTTTCTGCGTCGGCATCCTGTCGACGCTGATGGGTATCGGCGGCGGCCTGTTCTCGAACCTCCTGATGACCTTCTACGGCCGTCCCATTCATCAGGCGGTCGCGACGTCGTCGGCACTCGCCGTGCTGATCTCGATCCCCGGCGCGCTCGGCTACATCTATGCCGGCTGGCCCGCGGCGGCGACCTATCCCGCCGTCGCAGCGCTGCAGATCCCGTTCGCGCTTGGTTACGTCTCGCTGATTGGCGCCGTGCTGGTGATGCCGATGAGCCTCGTCACCGCGCCGCTCGGCGTGAGAGCGGCGCATGCGATGTCGAAGCGCACGCTGGAGATGGCGTTCGGGTGCTATCTCTTCGTCGTCGGCAGCCGGTTTGTGATGAGCTTGTTGGGCGGGCAGTAGGCGCCACACACTCCGTCATTGCGAGCGTAGTGGCTTATCCGCCGAAGCCTTTGGCGAAGGCGGAAGCAATCCAGAATCTTTCCGCAGCGGCAGCCTGGATTGCTTCGTCGCAAGAGCTCCTCGCAATGACGGGTGAGAGAGCAGAGCCTGGAAATCGCGAGCCGAACTAGTCCTTCAATCGCACTTCGCTACCGAACCAATCCCGGAGATCGCCGATCCCTTCGATCCGATCGGCCTCGGAAAGGACCTTCAGTCGCGCGGCAATCGCTTCGCCTTCGATCGGCAATCCGAGTTCTTTGCAGCGATCCAGCACATAGGTGACCATCATCGCGGTTTTCCGCCACGTCGGCTTCATAACCGAGAGGATGATCTCGTCGAATCGTTCCTCGGTTACCGAAGGCGGAAGCTGCACCTCCTCCCACGTGAGCTCACATATATATTCTACCGGTTCACGCTTCGACTTCGGCGGCTCCAGATCCGGATATTGATCGTAGATCGGCTGGAGAAGCTCGTCCTCCAAGGCGCCAACGACGCCGTCAAGCCAGTCTCCAAGCTCAATCCGCTCGGCCTTGGCAAGCCCGCGATAGCCATTCGGGCCTGGTCGAGAGCCCTATAAGCATCGAGGAGATGATCGTTGATCCGGACAGCCTGCTCGCGTTTCATGCCTCTCCCCAGCCCTGGAGCATTGTCCTACTTCTTCGTGTAAATATCCTTGTAAGTCTCGCGCAAGATATTCTTCTGCACCTTGCCCATCGTGTTCCGCGGCAGCTCGTCGACGACGAAGACGCGCTTGGGCATCTTGAACTTGGCGAGGCGTCCGTCCAGGCCCTTCAGCACCGCCGCTTCGTCAATGCTCGCGCCGGGCTGGCGCACCAGCACCGCCGTGACGCCCTCGCCGAAATCGACATGCGGCACGCCGATCACGGCGGATTCGATCACGCCCGGCATGGCGTCGATCTCGCTCTCGATTTCCTTCGGGTACACGTTGAATCCGCCCGAGATGACGAGATCCTTGCCGCGGCCGAGGATGTGCACGTAGCCCTTGGCGTCGATCTTGCCGAGGTCGCCGGTGATGAAGAAGCCGTCAGGGCGGAATTCGGCCTTGGTCTTCTCCGGCATGCGCCAATAGCCCTTGAAGACGTTCGGGCCCTTCACCTCGATCATGCCGATCTCGTCGCGCGGCAATTCCTTGCCGGTTTCGGGCTCGGTGACGCGCACGGAGACGCCGGGAAGCGGAAAGCCGACCGCGCCGGGCACGCGCTCGCCGTCATAGGGGTTCGACGTGTTCATGTTGGTCTCGGTCATGCCGTAGCGCTCGAGCACCGCATGTCCCGTGCGCGCCGACCATTCGCGATGGGTCTCCGCCAGCAGCGGCGCCGAGCCCGAGATGAACAGCCGCATGTGCTTTGTCGTCTCGTGCGACAGCGCGCCGTTCTGCAGTAGCCGCGTGTAGAAGGTCGGCACGCCCATCAGCACCGTCGCGCGCGCCATCAGCTTGATGATCAGGTCCGGATCGAGCTTCGGCAGGAAGATCATCGACGCCCGGGCGAACAGCGTCACGTTGGTCGCCACGAACAGGCCGTGCGTGTGGTAGATCGGCAGCGCGTGGATCAGGACATCCTTGTCGGTGAAGCGCCAGTAGCCGACGAGCGAGAGCGAATTCGACGCCAGATTGTCGTGGCTGAGCATTGCGCCCTTGGAGCGGCCGGTGGTGCCGGACGTGTAGAGGATCGCGGCGAGGTCGTCGTTCGCGCGCGCGACGGTCGCGAAATCGGGGCTGGCCTTGTCGGCGGCGTCCGTCAGCGAGCCCTTGCCGTCAGGGCCGAGCGTCTCGACCTTCGCCTTCACCTTGGCGGCGATCGGGGCGAGCCCTTCGGCCTTGGAGGGATCGCACACCACCAGCGACGGCTCGGCATCGCCGATGAAATAGTCGAGCTCATTGAGCGTATAGGCGGTGTTGAGCGGCAGATAGACCGCGCCGGCTCTGACCGTGCCGAGATACAGCACGATATTGGCGACGGACTTCTCGACCTGCACCGCGACGCGGTCGCCCGGCTTCACGCCGCGCGCCACCAGCACGTTCGCCATCTGGCCTGCCCGTGCGATCAGATCGCCATAGCTGATGCGCCCTCCGTCCTGCGTCTCGATCGCGAGGCGCGCAGGGTTATCGAGGCCGTCGAACAGGCGGGAAAACAGGTTGGCGTTGGCTGCTGGGTTCATGCAAGATTTCCTCGACCGCAAGACCGACAAGGCCGGTCAAAACCGAGGGCTGGATTAGCAAAAACCGCCCCAGTGAAGCAACGGAGACAGTTTGCATGACCAAGAATGGGAAACGCGTGGCCTGGGTCACGGGCGGTGGCAGCGGGATAGGGGAGGCCGGAGCCGAGGCGTTGGCTGCCGACGGCTGGACGGTGGTGGTGTCCGGCCGGCGCCAGGCAGCCCTGGACGAGGTGGTTGCGAAGATCACCAAGACGGGCGGCGCCGCCGAGGCGATCGCGCTGGACGTCTCGAACGCGGCGGAGGCCCAGAAGGCCGCCGATGAGATCGTCGCCAGGCACGGCCGCATCGACCTTCTCGTCAACAACGCCGGCATCAACGTCCCCAAGCGCAGCTGGAAGGACATGGAACTGGAGGGCTGGGACAAGCTGGTCCAGGTCAATCTCAATGGCGTGCTCTATTGCATGCGCGCGGTGCTGCCGACGATGCGCAAGCAACAGGACGGCGCGATCATCAACGTCTCGTCCTGGGCCGGCCGCCACGTTTCGAAGATGCCGGGCCCGGCCTACACCACGACCAAGCATGCGGTGCTGGCACTGACCCATTCCTTCAACATGGATGAATGCGTCAACGGCCTGCGCGCCTGCTGCCTGATGCCCGGCGAGGTCGCAACGCCGATCCTGAAGCTGCGCCCGGTAGTGCCGAGCGAGGCGGAGCAGGCGAAGATGCTGCAATCCGAGGATCTCGGCCGCACCATCGCGTTCATCGCAAGCATGCCGGCCAGGGTCTGCATCAACGAGGTGCTGATCAGTCCGACCCATAATCGCGGCTTCATCCAGACGCCGAACAACAGGGATTGAGACGCGAAGTCCGCGCGGCAAACTCTCCTCGTCGTCCCGGGGCGCGACGCAGTCGCGAACCCGGGACCCATAACCACAGGAAGTGGTTTGGCGAAGACCCGGAGTGACCATCTTGTGTCACGATATCCTCCTGTGGCTATGGGTCCCGGATCTCCGCTTCGCTTGTCCGGGACGACAGCGCGTGTGCCGCGTGAGCTCGCAACACACGATCACGCCGCCCCAAAGTTTCACACATCACAAAGAATTTTTTCCCGAAACCGCACCCCAAACCCTCCCGTAGTTCGGTCCAACGACGGCACTGCTGCATCGCCCAAATGTCGCAGTCGCTGTTGTTGCCCCAACCCAACACCGGCCATGGCCGGCACCAATTCAATCGGGAGACTTCCATGTCCAAGCGCATTGCCTATCTCGCTGCCGCCGCCTTCAGCGCCCTCGCCATCACCGCGACCGTCGTCGCGCCTGTGCGTGCCGAGGAAAAGACCGTCATGGTCGGCGGCGCCGCGATGTTCCCGTCCAAGAACATCGTGCAGAACGCGGTCAACTCGAAGGATCACACCACGCTGGTGGCGGCGGTGAAGGCGGCTGGCCTGGTGCCGACGCTGGAGAGCAAGGGACCGTTCACCGTGTTCGCGCCGACCAACGCCGCCTTCGGCAAGCTGCCGGCCGGCACCGTCGACAATCTGGTCAAGCCCGAGAACAAGGCGACGCTGACCAAGATCCTCACCTACCACGTCGTGCCCGGCAAGCTCGAGGCTTCCGACCTCACCGACGGCAAGAAGCTGAAGACCGCCGAAGGCGAGGAGCTGACGGTCAAGAAGATGGACGGCAAGGTCTGGATCGTCGATGCCAAGGGCGGCACCTCGATGGTGACGATCTCCAACGTCAACCAGTCCAACGGCGTGATCCATGTGGTCGACACCGTGCTGATGCCGGCGTCGTAACACCGCGCGATCCTGTTTCATCCCCGAACAGGATGGTTTCAGACCGCGAGCCGGGGATACCCGGCTCGCTTTTTTGTGACCACAATAGCCTGACGGCATCGATTCCATGGCCGGCAGGGCGTAACGAAAACCGGCGGGCCGGCGTATAATTCCCGACACACGATCCCCAGGACGACGATCACCACGGACGATCAGGACGGAACCATCATGGCGAGCCTCACAGTCACCGACGAGCAGGTCAGGGCCATCAAGGCCAAGGTGATCCAGCCGGCCTGGGTGCGGGTCATGCACTGGATCAACGCATTTGCGATGATCCTGATGATCCTGTCGGGCTGGCAGATCTACAACGCCTCGCCGCTGTTCGGCTTCACCTTCCCGCGCGACTACACGCTCGGCGGCTGGCTCGGCGGCGGTCTGCTCTGGCACTTCGCGGCGATGTGGCTGCTGATGATCAACGGCCTCGCCTATCTCGTCACCGGCTTCGCCACCGGCCGTTTCCGCAAAAAGCTGCTTCCAATCACCCCGTCAGGCGTGCTGCACGACGTCAGGTCTGCCCTGACCTTCAAGCTCGGCCATGACGATCTCACCGTCTACAATTACGTGCAGCGCCTGCTCTATGCCGGCATCATCGTGGTCGGCGTGCTGATCGTGCTCACGGGGCTCGGCATGTGGAAGCCGGTGCAACTGCATTGGCTGGTCACGCTGTTCGGCGATTACCCGACCGCGCGCTACATCCATTTCTTCTGCATGGCCGCGATCTGCGCGTTTCTCGTCGTTCACGTCCTGCTCGCGCTGCTCGTGCCGAAGAGCCTGCGCGCCATGATCATCGGTCGCTGAAGGAGGAGAAGATGGCCAAGCGTTCATTCCTGATCCCCGGCGTCGACAAGCGGCTCCTGATCAAGGACGCCATCAAGACGATGCCGGATTTTACCCGTCGCCGCTTCATTGCGGGCGGCGCCAGCTTGGGGGCGCTGACGCTGCTGACCGGCTGCGATGTCGTCGACTCGTCCTCGGCTGATACACTGCTGACACAGGTCTCGAAGTTCAACGACGCGGTGCAGGCCTTCATCTTCAATCCCGACGCACTGGCGCCGACTTTCCCCGAGAGCGCGATCACCAAGCCGTTTCCGTTCAACGCCTATTACGATCTCGACGACGCGCCCGATGTCGCGGCCGCAGACTGGAAGCTCGAGGTCCGCGGCCTCGTCGACAACAAGAAGTCCTGGACGCTGGACGAACTCTACAAGTTGCCGCAGGTCAGCCAGATCACCCGCCACATCTGCGTCGAAGGCTGGAGCGCGATCGGCAGCTGGACCGGTACCCCCCTGCGCGATTTCCTCAAGCTGATCGGCGCCGACACGCGCGCGAAATATGTCTGGTTCCAGTGCGCCGACAAGGAAGGCTACAATTCGCCTCTGGACATGCGCAGCGCGCTGCATCCGCAGACCCAGATGACGTTCAAATATGCGAACGAGATTTTGCCGCGCGCCTACGGCTTCCCGATGAAGATCCGTGTGCCCACAAAGCTCGGCTTCAAGAACCCGAAATACGTGGTCTCGATGGAAGTCACCAACGACTACAAGGGCGGATACTGGGAAGACCAGGGGTATAATTCGTTCAGCGGGAGCTAGCCTCGCTGTCGTCCCGGACAAGCGCGCATCAAGCGCGCGCAGATCCGGGACCCATAACCCCAGGGAGAGGTTTGGCGAAGATTAGTTGTTCGGTACTTCCAGCTTTCGCCATAGAAAGATCACGCGGTATGGGTCCCCGCGTTCGCGGGGGGACGACACCGATTATGCGGCCGTCTATTTGGCCGGCCCCACCTTCCTCTGGCACAGCGCCGCCACTGCCCCCAGTGCCAGCAACGCCGCCGAGACATTGAGCGCGTAGCTCAGGCTTCCCAGCGCATCCGTGATCGCGCCGACCACGATCGGGCCGAGCGTCTGGCCGACGCCGAACGAGATCGTCATCGCGGCGATCGCGGTCGGCCACACCTGCGGCGGATAGTTGAAGCGCACGAAGGCGGTGGTCGAGCCGACCACGGCGAAGAAGGCGACGCCGAACACGACGGCCGAGACCGCGAGCCATGCCGGCGAATGCCCGAGCATCGGCAACGCCGCGCCCGCTGCGTTGGTGCCGAGGATGATGGCGGTGGCCAATCCGCCGCGATCGAGCGCGAGCACGCCGCGCCAGGCCCAGGGCGTTGCGAAGGCGGACAGGCCGATCAGGCTCCAGAACGCCGCCTGCGCCGCGGCCCCGCCGCCGCTATCGCGCACATAGGCGATCATGAAGGTCATGTAGGCGATGTAGCCGGCGCCGAACAGGAAGTAGCCGGCGAGATAAATCAGCACGGGCAGGATCGCGAATGACGCGTGACCGCCTTCCGAGAAGCGGACACTGCTCTCGATGCGAATCAGGAACAGCGGGATCGTCATCGCGACCGAGAGCAGCGTCAGCGCCCACCAGACGATCCACCACGAGCCCGGCCCGAAATATTGCAGCGTGAACGGGGCGATCAGCCCCGAGGACAGTATGCCGATGCCGGGCCCGGCATAGAACAGGCTGAGCAGGAAATTGGCCCGCTCGGGGCGGGTCTGGGCGATGGTGGCCGCCAGCGCGCCGCCCGCGACGAAGCCGGCCGCAGCGCCCAGACCCAGCACGAGCCGCGCCAGGCTCAGCGCGACGAAATTCCCCGTCAGCGCGCAAGTGGCGAGCGCGGCGACGCAGGCGAGGGTTCCGCCTCGGATGGCCGCCGCCCAGCCGACGCGCTGGATCAGGCGCGAGGCGGCAAGCGCGCCCACGAGATAGCCGACGGCGTTGATGGTGTTCATGAAACCGGCCGCCGAGTAGGACCAGCCGAGGGTCTCACGCATATCCGGCAGCACCAGCGCATAGGCAAAGCGGCCGATGCCGAGCCCGACGGTCGCGGCCAGCGACAGCGTCAGGATCAGCCGCGCGGGGTGTGCGTAGGGCGGGGTTCGATCAGGGGCGTGCAAGGGGATTCTCCGGCCCTTGCAGTGTGGCAGGCCCCGCCCGCCTTGCACAGCCGCACCCCGGCAATGGTGTCTTGCCAAGCGCGCAACGCCGCTCTAGCACTCCGGCCGAAATTCATCCCGCTCGTCATGCCCGGGCTTGACCCGGGCATCCATCCTTCAAAAAAGGCTGGATTGCCGGGTCAAGCCCGGCAATGACGAGAAAAAATCTGAGGTGACGACCATGGCGACCCACAAACTGCTGCTGCTTCCCGGCGACGGCATCGGCCCCGAAGTGATGGGCGAGGTGAAGCGGCTGATCGACTGGCTCAATTCGGCCGGGATCGCCAAATTCGAGACCGACACCGGCCTCGTCGGCGGCTCCGCCTATGACGCGCACAAGGTGTCGATCTCCGAGGGCGACATGGCCAAGGCGCTCGCCGCCGACGCCATCATCTTCGGCGCGGTCGGCGGTCCGAAATGGGACGCCGTGCCTTACGAGGTGCGTCCCGAAGCCGGCCTGCTGCGCCTGCGCAAGGATCTCGCTTTGTTCGCCAACCTCCGTCCGGCCGTCTGCTACCCGGCGCTGGCGGACGCCTCCAGCCTGAAGCGCGAGGCGGTTGAGGGCCTCGACATCGTCATCGTGCGCGAGCTCACCGGCGGGGTCTATTTCGGCGAGCCCAAGACCATCACCGATCTCGGCAACGGCCAGAAGCGCGCCATCGATACCCAGGTCTACGACACCTATGAGATCGAGCGCATCGGCCGCGTCGCCTTCGAGCTTGCCAGGAAGCGCAAGAACAAGGTGACGTCGATGGAAAAGCGCAACGTCATGAAGTCGGGTGTGCTCTGGAACGAGGTCATGACTCAGGTCCACAAGCGCGAATATCCTGATGTCACGCTCGAGCATCAGCTCGCCGATTCCGGCGGCATGATGCTGGTGAAATGGCCGAAGCAGTTCGACGTCATCGTGACAGACAATCTGTTCGGCGACATGCTGTCCGACATCGCGGCGATGCTGACGGGCTCGCTCGGCATGCTGCCCTCGGCCTCGCTCGGCGAGGTCGATGTGAAGACCAAGAAGCGCCGCGCCCTGTACGAGCCCGTGCACGGCTCGGCGCCTGATATCGCCGGCAAGGGCCTCGCCAATCCCATCGCGATGATCTCGTCGTTCGGCATGGCGCTGCGTTATTCCTTCGACATGGGCGATCTCGCCGACAAGGTGGACGCCGCGATCGCTGCCGTGCTTGCGAGCGGCCTGCGCACGGCCGACATCAAGTCGGAGGGGACCACGGCCGCCTCGACCACGCAGATGGGCGAAGCGATCCTGAAGGAATTGCAGAAGCTGCACGCGTAAGTGGGCGCAGCTCTCTCGGTGGGCAAAGGCGCTCTTGCGCCGTGCCCACCACCTCTCTCGATTCGCCAAAATGCGTGGGCACACTTCAGCCTTCGCTCTTCGAGCGATGGCGGACAAGTCGCTTTGCCCACCTTACGGCACCTTCCAAAACAAAAAGGCCGGGCGTGAGCCCGGCCTTTTGATTCGGATCGCTACGTCCGCTCAGTACAGCGGGAAATTCTGCGGATAGCCGCCGATGTCCTGGGGCGTCGAGAGCGGCTGGCGGTCGATCGGGCGGTTGAGATTCTCGCGCGCGAAGGACGGATAGCCGACAGCCGGCGGGAAGGCGTAGTCGGAGAATTTGCGGTCGCCCGGATTGACCTCGGTGCCGCCGTCGAGCCAGGAGCGCTTGCTCACATAGATGCGGGTGCGGCCCTGCTGGTAGACGGCGTTGGGCCCGCTCGGGCCGTAATAGTGCCGGCCGCGCTCGTCATAGCGCTTGGTCTTGTTGTCGGCCGAAGCCGGCGTTGCCAAACCGATGGCAGAGGACATGGCAATCACGGCGCCCGCAGCAAACAAGGTCGCCCATTTGGCAGAGAATTTCGAGCTCATCACGTCCCCTTCAGGCGGCGCACCGCCAGTCGATTTCACCCCCATACTAGCCCGGTCGGGGTGGGCGCAACTAGGTCTATTGGGTCACACCAGCTCGGAATAATCGAGGCCGCCGGCAAAAGTTGCATCAATACCAGCCACTTGAGCTTGATGCGCCTCAAAGCGCCCCGCGCAATTGCGCGTTCGCGGCGCCCAGCAGCCAGTCCGGTGAGCTCTGGAGGTCGCAACCACGGCGCTTCAGCTCGGCGCGGGCGAACAGGTCGGCGAGCTTGGGCTCGTTGCCCGAGGTCAGCAGCGTCAGCCGGTTCAGCGTGCAGGCGATGGCCGCGCGCTGGGCGGGCGCTGTGCCGCCCTGGCAGGAGAAGCCGGAGATCTGCAGGCCCGGCTCCTCGCTGCGCTTGAGGTAGCCGAGGCAGGGCCGCGCCCCCTCCGTTGCCGCGACCGGCCGGAACAGGGCGACGGGGCCGAATTTGGTTTCGATCAGGCCGGCCTGCTCGAGCGCGCCGGCCGTGCCCAGGCCCATCTGGACGGCGAGGTCCAGCGCGGCCGGACGAGCCACGTCGAATTCGTCGCCCTCCCGGTAAATCTCGAGCTCGGCCAGCGGCTTGTCCGCCGCGCCGGTCCAGCGCATGACGTCCCGGCGGCCGCCCTCGGGATGCCGAAGGATGGTGTAAGATGCTGTTTTTTCGGACGAATCGAGCTTGCTGAGGGCGAAGGCCGGATGCGAGCGGTCGGCCACGCTCCAGCCCGGTTTCGTCGCTGGCTCGTCGTCGCGCAAATCAGGCAGCTGGCCGAGCGCCGCAAGGCCAAGGATGGCAAACAGGGCGAGCGTCCCCACATAGGCGAACAGCCGCGCCAGCGTGCCGACGACCTCGTCGGCGAAGGCTGCCAATGCCAGATGGAAACTGGTCCGGGTCGAGAGTGCGGCCGTGCTGGCCTCGGGCGACTGCATCCACGTCCCTAAGGCATGGTCCAACGTTGTCTTGCGGCCGGTTCTCGCATAGAAGCGCTGCTCTTCCTGTTTAAGCGTGAGCTTCAGGAACGGGCTTTTTCATCGGAGAGTGAACGATGGGTTACAAAGTCGCAGTCGTCGGCGCGACCGGCAATGTCGGACGGGAAATGCTCAACATCCTGGATGAGCGCAAATTCCCCGCGGACGAGGTCGTGGCCCTGGCGTCACGCCGCAGCGTCGGCGTCGAGGTCTCCTATGGCGACCGCACCCTGAAGGTGAAGGCGCTCGAGCATTACGACTTCTCCGACGTCGACATCTGCCTGATGTCGGCGGGCGGCTCGGTGTCGAAGGAATGGTCGCCGAAGATCGGCGCCGCCGGCACTGTGGTGATCGACAATTCCTCGGCCTGGCGCATGGATCCGGACGTGCCGCTGATCGTGCCGGAGGTGAATGCGGCCGCGACCGAAGGCTTCAAGAAGAAGAACATCATCGCCAACCCGAACTGCTCGACCGCGCAGCTTGTGGTCGCGCTCAAGCCGCTGCACGACAAGGCGGGCATCAAGCGCGTCGTGGTCTCGACCTATCAATCGGTCTCGGGTGCCGGCAAGGACGCGATGGACGAATTGTTCTCGCAGACCAAGGCCGTCTACACCAATGACGAGCTCGTCGCGAAGAAATTCCCCAAGCGCATCGCCTTCAACGTCATCCCCCACATCGACGTCTTCATGGAGGACGGCTTCACCAAGGAAGAGTGGAAGATGATGGCGGAGACCAAGAAGATCCTTGATCCCAAGATCAAGCTCACCGCCACCTGCGTGCGCGTGCCTGTCTTCGTCGGCCACTCCGAAGCGGTCAACATCGAGTTCGAGAACCCGATCACCGCGGACGAAGCCCGCGAGATCCTGCGCAAGGCGCCCGGCTGCCTCGTCATCGACAAGCAGGAGCCCGGCGGCTACGCGACGCCCTATGAAGCGGCCGGCGAGGACGCCACCTACATCAGCCGCATCCGCGAGGACGCGACGGTGGAGAACGGTCTCGCGCTATGGTGCGTGTCCGACAATCTGCGCAAGGGGGCAGCGCTCAACGCGATCCAGATCGCGGAAGTGCTGATCAACCGCAAGCTGATAGCTGCGAAGAAGCAGGCGGCGTAACGCTTCGCCAACTCCTCTCGTCGTCCCGGACAAGCGCGCCATAAGCGCGCGCCGATCCGGGACCCATAACCACAGGACGTGGTCTGGCGCGAAGCTGGTAACTCCGGGTTTTCGCAAAATTATCGCTGCGGCGTATGGGTCCCGGATCTGCGCTTGCGCTTGTCCGGGACGACGATCGCGTTTGGCGCCGCAGTTTGCGGAATCGCCCTACGCCACGCCCCGCGCGTTCTTGAATTCCTTCGCGGTCTTGTCCAGCACGAACAGCGATCCCTCCGCGACGCCGAAATAGGCGCCGTGGGTCTGCATCTGGCCGTTCTCGACGGCCTTCTGCACGAACGGGAATGTCATCAGGTTCTCCAGGCTGCGGAACACCGCAGCCTTCTCGATGCGCTCGACGAACTGCGCCATGCTCTCATGGTCGCGCTGCTCGACCACTTCGCCCGGCTTGATGAACATCTGCATCCATTTGCCGATGAAGTCGCCCGGCGTCAGCGGCTCGATCTTGTCGACGAAGGCGCGGATGCCGCCGCATTGGGCGTGACCGAGGATCACGATGTGCTTCACCTTCAGCACCGTCACCGCATATTCCAGCGCAGCCGAGACGCCATGCGCGTTGCCGTCGGGCTGATACACCGGCACGAGATTGGCGATGTTGCGCACGACGAACAATTCGCCCGGCCCGACGTCGAAGATCACCTCGGGCGAGACGCGGCTGTCGCAGCAGCCGATCACCATCACTTCCGGGAACTGCCCCTTCACCGACAGCTCGCGATAGCGGCTCTGCTCGGTCGGCAGCCGCTGGGTGGCGAAGGCCTGGTAGCCTTCCAGCAAATGCTTCGGGAATGTCATCATGATTATGCCTAACCATATACCGCAGGGGCGAACAAGCCTTTCGAATGGGCAGGCCAAGTGCTATCCGCTCCGGTAACCGACACGATCAGGGAAACCGGAAGGAACGCTCGCATGACCCGCCCGCGCCGCAGCCATCTGTTCATGCCCGGCTCCAACCCTCGCGCGCTGGAGAAGGCGCGCAATCTCGCCGCCGACGGCCTGATCCTCGATCTCGAAGATTCCGTCGCGCCCGAGGCCAAGGCGGTGGCGCGCGACGGCATTGCCGCGGCGATCGCCGCCAAGGGATTTGGCAAGCGCGAGATCCTGATCCGGACCAACGGCCTTGATACGCCCTGGTGGGCCGACGACGTCGCCATGGCGGCGAAGGCGTCGCCGGACGGCATCCTGGTTCCAAAAGTTTCAAGTGTCGAAGATCTCGATACGATCGGCTTCCGTCTCACCGAGCTTGGCGCGGCGCCGACGCTGAAGGTCTGGGCCATGATCGAGACCGCGCGCGCCGTGCTGCATGCGGAGGAGCTGGCCGAGGCCGGACGCGATCAATCGCGGCGGCTGTCCGGCTTCGTGTTCGGTCCCAACGACATTTCGCGGGAGACGCGGATCCGGATGATGCCCGGCCGCGCCGCGATGATTCCGATGATCACGCACTGCATCCTGGCAACGCGTGCCCACGGCCTCGAGATTCTCGACGGGCCCTATAGCGACATCGCCAACCCCGATGGCTTCGCCACCGAATGCGCGCAGGGCCGCGATCTCGGCTTCGACGGCAAGACGCTGATCCATCCCTCGCAGATCGATGCCTGCAACGCGATCTTCACGCCGCCCGAAGAAGAGGTCGCGCGCGCGCGAAAGATCATCGCGGCGTTCGAGCTGCCGGAGAATGCCTCGCGCGGCGCGATCCGTCTCGACGGCGCGATGGTGGAGCGTCTGCATGCCGACATGGCCCGGCGCACGATTGCAATCGCAGACGCGATCGCGGCGATGGGGAAGGGCTGAGGGCCTCCACCTGCGCCGCACTCTCTACGACGAAGCGCTGCTCCTTCGCAACAGGGCTCCGTCATCGGGCGATCGGGTCCCTTACTGCCTTCGTCTCGCGTTCCTCAGCGTGTCGGACGGCAGCTCGCCGATGGCCTGACGATATTCGGACGCAAAGCGTCCGAGATTTCGGAAGCCGCACCTGAATGCCACGGCGAGCACGCTGGTCTGCCCATCCGGCCGTCGCAACAGCTCCGCCGCGCGATGAAGCCGGACGCGCCGCGCGAACTGGCCCGGTGATCCCCGCCCCGAATCGGAGAATTCCCGGAACACCGTCCGCACGCTCACATTGGCGACCTCCGCGATCTTGTCGAGATCGAGCGGCTCGTCCCAATGAGCTTCGATGTAGGCCTCCACGACGTCGACCACGGCACGGTTGGCAGTCGGAGCGGAGCGCTGCAGCCGATCGGAGAAATTGTGCCGATGCGCCAGAAGAATCCGGACCATCAGCGCCCGCTCGAGCTCGGCGATGGCGATCGGAGAGTAATTCTGCCCGAACCTTTCCAGATCCTCGGCAAACCTGAAGACGTCTTGGCGCACCTGCGTCATCACCGCCGGATCGGCCTCGCTCGAAATAAAGCGCAAATTCACACCACTGGTGTCACCGAGCACGCTCTTCAGCAAACGCTCCAGGGCATTGGCGTCGATCCTCAGCACCAGCTGGCGATAGCCGGGCGCGAAATCGAGGTGTAGCCGGGTCTCTCCGGAGATGATGGGAGTCCACGCCTCGATCGGTCGTTCGTTCCCGTTGGTCCTGAATCCCGCGGTTCCCTGGATGGAAAAGAACTGGCGGAGGATATGCGATTCAGGAAAAGACAGCGATGCCGCGCCGTCATAGGCGCAGAACGCGAGGCCGATCGAATTCAGTCGGGCCAGATTGGCCTGGATCGCAAAGTTGTTGTCATGCTTTGCGAAACGGTCCGCGCCATACACAGCGAACAGGCGCTCGCGCGCGAACTCGCTGTCTTGGGACTGCAGCAACGGATAACGGTCGAGATACGAGACGGCGCGCAAATCAGAATCCCCGAAACGCCCAAGCTACCAAATCGGAATCGGCGTGCTACCAATTGGAAATTGCATGCGATGGTCCGCACCTGACTGATCGGTTGCCAGGCGGCAGCGGCAACCTGCTTGCCACTGCGACAAGTGGCCGGGGCGCGATGCAAGTAAACGACCGCTTCTTTTTGCCCGCAGATCAGCCATGTGCGGACGTGCGCGCTGCGTATCCGCTGCGGTGCGATCGGCATTTTGCCGAATACCGATAGTCAATTCAACCTGCCCTTCGCAGTTCGGGACCGATGGCGCGGCCGAGGTCGTCGTGTGTCGCTGTGAGGTTAATCGCGCTGGCAAAATGCGGCCATTGTGTCTGCGATCGGACAAATACTCTGATAATTCGATTTAGATATCTGCTTCATTCGCACGGAGCGCCATCGAGCGCGCGGTCCGCGGCAGGACAACGAATGCTGAAGGCCGGCTCGCCCTGTGCTGCGGCCTGAACATCAATTTCGGAGCAGAAAGAATGTTTGGTCGCAAGTCTCTCGGTGATGCGCAGGCACAGATTGATGCCGTCGGTCGCTCGCAAGCCGTGATCGAGTTCAACATGGACGGCACGATCCTCCAGGCCAACAAGAATTTCCTGGACACGCTCGGTTACGATCTCGATCAGATCAAGGGCAAGCACCACTCCATGTTCGTGTCGGCCGATCAGCGTGACAGTGCGGACTATCAAGCATTCTGGGCGACGCTGCGCCGCGGTGCGTTTCAGGCGGGTGAGTTCAAGCGCGTCGCGAATGGCGGCCGCGAGATCTGGATCGAAGCGTCCTACAATCCGGTGCTCGGCAGCGATGGCAAGCCGGTCAAGGTCATCAAGTTCGCGACCGAGATCACGGCGAAGAAGCTTCGCAGCATGGCCGATGCGTCCAAGCTCGCCGCCATCAACCGGGCCCAGGCCGTGATCGAGTTCAGGCTCGATGGCACCGTCGTCACCGCCAACGAGAATTTCTGCAAGACCCTCGGCTATTCGCTGGCCGAGATCGAGGGCAAGCACCACAGCCTGTTCATGCCGCAGGCCGACCGTGACGGCGCGGCTTATCGCGAGTTCTGGGAGAAGCTCAACCGCGGTGAGTACCAGGCCGGCGAATTCAAGCGGATCGGCAAGGGCGGCAAGGAAGTGTGGATTCTGGCGAGCTACAATCCCGTTCTGGACGACACGGGGAAACCCTTCGGCGTGGTCAAGTTCGCAAGCGACGTCACCGCGCAGAAGCTGAAGACCGCTGATCTCGCTGGCCAGATCGCCGCGATCGACAAAGCCCAGGCGGTGATCGAGTTCAACATGGACGGCACGATCATCACCGCCAATGCCAACTTCCTGGGCGCGGTCGGCTATTCCCTGCCCGAGATCAAGGGCCAGCATCACAGCATGTTCGTCGCGCCTGGTGAGCGCGACAGTGACGCCTACCGTGAGTTCTGGGCAGCGCTCAATCGCGGCGAATACCAGGCGGCCGAATACAAGCGCATCGGCAAGGGCGGCAAGGAGATCTACATCCAGGCCTCCTACAATCCGATCTTCGACCTTAACGGCAGGCCGTTCAAGGTCGTGAAATATGCCACCGACACCACCCGCCAGGTGCTGGTCCGCATGGGCAACGAGCGGGTCCGCGCCATGATGGAATCGGTCGCCGCCGGCTCGGAAGAGCTCAACGCCTCGGTGCGGGAGATCTCCGAGGCGATGACGAAATCCCGCGAGACCGCAATGAGCGCGGTGGAGCAGGTCTCCTCCGCCGACGCCCAGGCCCAACGCCTCACCGACGCCGCACAGGCCATGAGCGGCATCGTCGAGATGATCAACAGCATCACCGGCCAGATCAACCTGCTGGCGCTGAACGCCACGATCGAATCCGCTCGCGCCGGCGAAGCCGGCCGCGGCTTTGCCGTGGTCGCCTCCGAAGTGAAGAGCCTTGCCAATCAAGCCAAGCAGGCGACCGACAAGATCGGCCAGGAGATTGGCAGTCTCAATCAGATCTCTGGCGACGTCGTCGGCGCTCTCGGCGCGATCAAGCAGGCCATCAACAATGTCAGCGAGTACGTGACCTCGACCGCGGCCGCGATCGAAGAGCAGAGCACCGTGACGAACGAGATGTCGACCAGCATGCAGCGCGCCGCGGCGGAGGCTGCCGCGATGGCAAGCGGTGCCTGATCAGGCGGCCACTTGCTTCAGACATGATGCGCGCCGCAGCCGCCGATGGTGTGCTGCGAGTGCATCCCTGTGATTTAGATCACACAGCCCGGCTGCCTGCTCCGGTAAATTCGCGAAGTTTCAATCCTGCTTCCCATCCCGATCCGGCGCGTGGGCTGTCGCATGTTTCGCAAATTATTCCATTGCTTTGCACTTCTTGTTCTCATCGGGCCCGCGGCCGCCAGTGACCGCCTCAAAGGCGAGGCGAACGCTGCCATTGCCGCCGCCTCCGAGGCCATTCGGCAAGATCCCAAGGACGCGAATGCGTACTACGATCGTGGCAATGCCTATGCCGCCAACGGCGATACGGATCGCGCCATAGCCGACTACACCGCGACGATCCGGCTCGATCCGGCACGCGCGGACGCCTACTACAACCGGGGCAACGGTTACAGCAGCAAAGGCGACACGGGCCGGGCCATCGCGGACTACACGGCGACGATCCGGATCGATCCGGCCTATGCGAACGCGTACTACAATCGCGGCAACGCCTACAGCAACAAGGGCGATCTGGACCGCGCCATTGCCGATTATGCCGGAGCGATCCGGCTGCAGCCCATGAATGCGAACGCGTATTTCAACCGCGGCAACGCCTACGGCAAGAAGGGCGACACCGACCGGGCCATCGCCGACTACACCGAAACGATACGCGTGGATCCGACCTATGCGAACGCCTATGTCAATCGCGGATTGGCCTACGAGAAGCGCGGCGATGTCGCCAAGGCGAGGGCCGACTTCAGTGCGACGCTCGGGCTAGGTCATGGCGTGACCAAATGGGCACAGGACAAGGCACGGGAGCGACTCGCCGCGTTGCCTTTGCCGCGCCCGGCAACGATATTGGTCGAGAAGCCCGGCGCTGCTGCGGCCGTCGCGGCGTCCGAGGCGCCGAGCGGCGAACGCCGCATCGCCCTCGTCATCGGCAATTCGGCCTATGAGAACGTCGCCGCCCTGCCGAACCCCGTGCGCGACGCCAGCCTCGTCGCGGACGTGCTGAGACTCACCGGCTTCGAAGCCGTCACCCTGCTGACCAATCTGCGCAAGGATGCGTTGGTGAATGCCTTGCGCGAGTTCGCAGCCCGTGCGGAGACGGCCGATTGGGCCGTCGTGTATTACGCCGGACACGGCATGGAGATCGGCGGAGTCAATTATCTCATTCCCACGGACGCCAAGCTCGCGGCGGATCGCGAGATCGGCTTTGAAGCCGTGCCGGTTGATCAGGTTCTCAATGCGGCGGAGCGCGCCAGGAAGCTACGCCTCGTCATCCTCGATGCCTGCCGCGACAATCCGTTCGCGGCCCAAATGAAGCGTACCATGACTGTGGCGTCGCGCTCGGTGTCGCGAGGCCTGGCACCGCTGGAGCCGGAGGCAGGCACGCTGGTGGTCTTCGCCGCCAAGGACGGCGAGACCGCGCTCGATGGTGACGGGATCAACAGCCCGTTCGCGACCGCCTTCGTCAGGAATCTTCCGACGCCGGGTCTCGAGGTCCGCAGGCTGTTCGATTTTGTGCGCGACGACGTCATGGAGGCAACCGGCCGCAGGCAGAAGCCGTTCAGCTACGGCTCCGTCTCCGGCCGTCAGGACTTCTATTTCGTCGCCGGCAAGTAAACTCGTACGATATACGCCTCAGCGCGGCGCGACGTCGGCGCGATCGAGCGACTCCAGGGTCGCGGCATTGGCGCAATAGCCGTGATAGTTCTCCGCGGCGGTGCCGTCGGCGAGATCGCGGTCGCATTGTCCCTTGTGATTGCAGAGCGAGCAGACCCGCTCCATGTCGCGGAGCAGCAGCGGCTGCGCGCGGCCGAGGCCTTCGGCGCTGATCCCGAGCTGCTGCAGCATCATCGGCAATTCGTCGGCGGAATGCTTGCCGTGACGGACGAGCTCCTCCAGATCGTCGGGCGCGATCCTCAAATCGCTCGCGATCCGGTCGAAATCGGCGCGATCGAGCTGCCGCATCTCGTTCATCTCACGGCGATGCTTCAGCCAGCTCGCAAAGGAGTCGATGAGGTCCTGAACGATGGGATAAGGCCTGCTTGCGGTGCTCATGGAAAGCTCCTTCGGACGGCGGAATTGGAGCGAATTAAGCACAATGTTGCAAAGGCGCGTTGCGCTGGATCAAACTGGGAGGGGCCGGAAACAGGTCTCGTGCCCCGGACGCGGCGCAGCACGCAGTGGTGCGCCGCTGAGCCGGGACCCATCTCGCGGCTTGCTGGGTCCCGGCTCTGCGGAGCAGCGTTACACGCTGCACCGCGTCCGGGACACGAGCGGAAGCTTAAGCAAACCGCTCCGTCGCCCAGGCATACAGGCTGCCTGGAATCGGCTTTTCGCCGCCGCGTCCCTTGGGCGAGATGTGCAGGCCGATAATGTCAGGATTGGTGACGAGGCCGAGATAGCTCGAGGGATCGAAGAACAGCTTTGGCTCGGCATGCACGGCGTAGAACGACTGTTTCGGCAGCGCGCATCCCAGCTCGCCGGTGCGGCGCGCCAGTGCGGTGAGCGCCGCCGGTCCGTAGATCGCGACGCGGATATCCGCGAGCCGGTTCGAGCCGCCGCGCAGACGCCGCATCATGAAGGTGATGCGGTGGCGCACCGACAGCCAGTTCGGCGTCAGCTCCTCCTGCTCCATCAGCTCTTCGAAGGCGGCGACGATGCCGTGCGCGGGCGGCAGGTAGATCACGGAATTGCCGAGCTGGCGCGGGCGCTCCCAGGCGAAGTAGGGCTTTGCCGGGTCGATCTCGATCGGCTTCAGGAGCAGCACGTCGGCATCGAGCCAAAGGCCGAGATTCTTCGCCATCAGCTTCATGCGGAAAAAGTCACTGAACTGCAGAATGGTCCAGTCGCGCCAGCTCCCGTCCGGCTGCGGTGGTCGCAGGCGTTCGGAGAAGATGTGGGGCAGGATTGCTTCCGCCTCCGCATTCTGGATGCCGGCAGGAAGGCCGGAAATGGGGTCGAAGCTGTAGACCGTGACCTTGTGGCCGGCAGCGAGCTGCGAGCGCAGACAGGTCTGGCGCAGCGCGTCCATCGGGCCATGCCAGAAGGTGACGATCTCGGGCAGCATGGGCAAGCTATACGGGATGTCAGGAGCAAAGAAAAAGCCCCGGCGCCGACAGCACCGGGGCTCGAATGAGAACCTGCGATCAAGCCCAGGCGCGTTCGCGCTTGAGCTTGTCCTCATAGCTGTCGATCGAGCTCTTCTTCTCCATGGTGAGGCCGATGTCGTCGAGGCCGTTGATCAGGCAGTGCTTGCGGAACGGGTCGATCTCGAACTTGACCTTGCCGCCATCGGGACCGCGGATCTCCTGGTTCGGCAGGTCGATCGTCAGCGTCGCGTTGGCGCCGCGCTCGGCGTCGTCGAACAGCTTGTCGAGGTCTTCTTGGGCAACGCGGATCGGCAGAATGCCGTTCTTGAAGCAGTTGTTGTAGAAGATGTCGCCGAACGAGGTCGAGATCACGCAGCGGATGCCGAAGTCGAGCAGCGCCCAGGGCGCGTGCTCGCGGCTCGAGCCGCAGCCGAAATTGTCGCCGGCCACCAGCACCTTCGCGCCCCGATAGGCGGGCTGGTTGAGGACGAAATCCGGGTTCTCGCTGCCGTCGTCCTTGTAGCGCTGCTCGGAGAAGAGCCCCTTGCCAAGGCCGGTCCGCTTGATGGTCTTCAGGTACTGCTTCGGAATGATCATGTCGGTATCGACATTGATGATCTTCAGCGGCGCCGCGACGCCTTCCAGCGTGGTGAACTTGTCCATTGTGGGCTTCCCGGTTTGTCGTCAGGGGAGGGCTGTTTAGCCCGGTTGGTGCACGAATCCTAGGCCGGATTCGGCAATCGTGGTCTGTCAGACATGATCTGTCGGCCTTTGCGGAGCCATGCTGTCGGGGACGAAGCCCGTCGGCAGGCCGTCGATGCTCTTCATGTTCTTCAGGCCCCAGTATTTTCGTAAGTTGTCGAGACCCTGCTTGGTCCAGTAGCGGATGAGGCTGCCACGCTCCTGCTTGTAGTCGAACAGCGGCACGCCCATGCCGCACGACGTCTGCACGAGCTCGACCGAGAGGCGCACGATCTGGCGTGCCCCGGTCATGTCCTCGAAGGCAGGGGTGAGATCGGCGTATTCGGGCGTGCCGCGCATGAGCGACCGCCCCTGGCCGTAGAGACGCAGGATCACCGGCGGGCCCTCGAAGGCGCAGAACATGATGGTCAACCGCTTGTCGTCGGAGGCGGTCAGATGCGCGCGGGTCTCGCTGCCGCTCCCGGTGCAATCGAGGTAGGCGACATCATTGTCTCCGAGCACCCGGAATGAGGACAGGCCCTTGGGCGACACGTTGATGCGCCCCTTCGGCGGGGCGCTCGCGACGAAGAAGATCTTCTGCCGCTCGATGAAAGCCCTGTGCTCGGGTTCGATCCCGGGGAACTGCTTGCCCATGTGCGTGCGTCCTTGCGCAGCGACGAAGTCGGGCAGGGACGTAGCATGGCAGTGATACCAGTTTAAGTACCTATATTGTGCTGGTATAAAAACTACCATGAAGGCAGCAGACGTCATCGCGCCGGCGCTCTCGCTCAGCGCGTTCTTGCGTGCGCTCCGGGAGCGCCAGTCTCCGGCAGAATTCGGCCTCGCCGCTGGACCGCGACGGCGCACGCCGGGGCTCCGGCGCGAGGAGGTCGCCCAACTCTGCGGATTGAGCGTCACCTGGTACACCTGGATCGAGCAGGGGCGGGATGTGTCCGTCTCTGCGTCAGCCCTTGCGCGCCTCGCCAGCGGACTGCGGCTGTCGCGGGCCGAGCGCAGCTATTTGTTCGAGATTGCCGGCAAGCGCGACCCCGAGCGTCCCGGCGCCAGCGATGATCCGCCTGAAGAGATCCTGGCCTGCGTCGACGCGATCGACGGGCCCGCCTACATCCTCGATCGCACGTGGCGCGCGCGTCGCTGGAATGCGAAGGCGTCGCTTCTGTTTGCGGGATGGCTCGATGCGGACGGCGAGAAGAATCTGCTGCGCTACATCTTCCTCAGGCCCGAGGCGCGAACCCTGATCCTCGACTGGGCCTCGCGCGCCCGCCGCGTCGTCGCGGAGTTCCGCGCCGCTGTGACGGCCTACGCCGACGATCCCGAGATTCGCCGGCTTGTCGAGGAGCTGAGAATCCAAAGCCCGGACTTCGAACGGTGCTGGGACACGCAGGGTGTTCTGGCGCGCGAAGGCGGCGAACGCGCGTTCGATCATCCGGCGATGGGGCTGTTGCACTTTCAGCAGGTGTCGCTGTCACTCGCGGGCTGGTCCGACTATCGGCTGACGATGCTTCTCTCTGCACCACGCCTTGATCAGTCCGCGTCGGACTCCGCCTGAGCCTCGATCGCCTCCATGTCGTCGTCCGAGAGGCCGAAATGGTGACCGATCTCGTGGATCAGGACGTGGCGGACGATGTGGCCGAGGCTCTCGTCGTGCTCGGCCCAGTAATCCAGGATCGGCCGGCGGTAGAGCCAGACCATGTTCGGCAGCCGTGCGACGTCGCCAAGGCTCTGCTGGGGCAGACCGACGCCCTGGAACAGGCCGAGCAGGTCGAACTCGCTCTCGCATTCCATCTCGTCCAGGACCTCCTCGGTCGGGAAGTCGTCGACGCGGATGATCACGCCCTCGCAAAGCCCACGAAATTCCGCCGGCAGGGCCTCGAAGATCTCATGCGCCGTCGTTTCCATCTCGGCCAGCGAGGGCGCTTTCAATTCCGTCCACATGCGTTCCTCTTAGCGCGGGTTCCTTGGCGATGCATCCGGCTTTATAAGCGCGGCGAGGTTGACGGGCGCCGCCAAAACGGGGAGCGTGGGCCGCGACTGGGACGTTTCAGGTGGGCGAAAAAATGCGAGCAAGAACAGCGCTGACGCTACTGTGCATGGGGTTGTTTTCGCAATTTTGCGTCGGTGCCGAGGCCCAGACCGCCGCACCCGGCGTCAGGCTGGCGCAGGCAGCCTCGCCGGACGACGTCCCGCCGCCGCGCAAGCGGCACCCAGCGCGCCTGCGCGTCACGCCCTATTACGCACCTGATGGCGTCTACCCGCGCTACAACCCGGGCCCCAATGCCGTCCGCGAATGCAACGCGACCTATGTCCAGGAATTTCGGCCGAGCGGCACCGTGATCGTGCCGCGCGTGAGCTGCTACTGGCGTCCTGGCTAGCGCCGATTCGGTGCCGGCGGCAGCCTCGAGGGGTGATGATGGCGAGATGGTTTGCATGGGCCGTTGCCGTCGCGCTGGTCGCGGGCCTGCCTTGCGCGTCCGCCGCACCAGGGGCGACGGTTCCGGAGGCCTCGGCAGGGATCGCAATCTTCGATGCGCGACGACCCCCGCGAGCCCATGTCGTGCGGCCTGCGGTGCGCCGCGATCCCCGCTATTACGCGCGGCCCGTCCACTACCGTCCTTATCCATACCGAGTGCCCGCACCCTTCGTGTTCGGCTACGGGCCGTTCTGGTGACTAGCCCGTGGGCGTGAATCCCTTCACCAGCAGCACGGTTGCCTGCGCGCCGGCCTTGCGGTCGCGCGAAATCTCCTCGTAGTCGGGTGACGTCGAGAAGGCGAGGAACGCGGCCTCGTCCGGAAACGACATCATGACGAGCTTTTCGTGCGGCCATGTTCCTTCGAGCACACGCGGACGCTCGTCGGCGGCGAGCAGTCGTCCATTGTACTTCCTGAACACGTCGAAGAACCGCGCCTGGTAGCGGTCATAGGCGGCGCGGTTCGTCATCTTCAATTGTGCAATCGCGTAGACGGTCATCTCAAAGCGTCCTCCTGTCGCGGCACCGCGTCGCATCGCAATTACCGGCCCGTTCATTCATGGCGCGTTCACATCGCTGTCCGCAATTTAATCCCGGGAGCGACTGCAATTGAACAGGGATGACGCGAGCCGGGAACGAGCATCGCAACTCCGCTGTCCAGATTCTGGGAGGATTCCATGCTGAGGAGTTTGGGTTTCAAAGTCGGCCCGATGCGCCTGCTCGGGATTGCGGCAGCCGCGACGCTGATGCTGACGGCGGGGACCGCGCGCCGTGCTGAGGCGCTGACCTTGATCAATCCGGCGACGTCACCCGCGACGAAGGCCGCGAGTGACGATCTCGTCACGCAGGTTCGTCACGGCGGCGGCGGACATGGCGGTGGCGGACATTTTCACGGGGGCGGTGGCTTCCGCGGGGGCGGTGGACATATCGGCGGCTTCCGCGGTGGTGGTGGTGGGTTCCATGGCGCGCGTATCGGCGGCTTCCGCGCTGCGCCGGCCTTCCATGGTGGCGGCTATCGCTATGGCGGCGTTCACCGCTATGGCGGATTTCATCGCTACGGCGGATTTCATCGCTATGGGATCTATCGGCCTCACTACGGCCATCGCCACTTTCACCGGCGCTACTATTACGGCGGCTATTATCCCTATTACCACTATCCGCGCCGCTGTCGGGTCATCTGGACCTATTACGGCCCGCGCCGCGTCTGCCGCTGGCATCGCTGGCACCATCCGTATCGCTACTATTGGTGATGTGAGTTTCCGCTCGATCCGCACGCGTCATGCCCGGGCTTGTCCCGCCTGCGGGGCCGAAGCCCCTTCGGCGCGGCGAAGGCCCGGGCATCCACGACCTTTTATGCGTGCCTAAGAACGTGGATGGCCGGGACGAGCCCGGCCATGACGGAGGGGTGGCCTACAGCCAATCCTTCAGCTTCCACGACGAAGCTTTCCACCGCATCAGATTGTCCAGCTTCCACTGCTTGAACATCGCGGGCGGCCAGCGGCTGAGCTTGGAGGTCTCCTCGACCTCGGGCTTGGCGACGATGCGCAAGGGTGCCGCGCGCCGGCGGTGCTGCCGCGTCGCTTCGCCAATCAGGTCGACATATTCCGGCTTGTTGGCCATGGCGCGTCCTCGCGAAAACCTCGCGAGGACGAGAGTGTCAGGCGATCGTTTAACGGCGGTTTGCCGCGATCGCTCAAATTGGAGGAACAGGCTTAGCGCCAGTCCCGGACGTCGACGAAGTGACCCGCGATCGCGGCGGCCGCTGCCATCGCCGGAGAGACGAGGTGCGTGCGGCCCTTGAAGCCCTGGCGGCCCTCGAAGTTGCGGTTCGAGGTCGAGGCGCAGCGCTCTTCCGGAGCCAGCTTGTCCGGGTTCATCGCAAGGCACATCGAGCAGCCCGGCTCGCGCCATTCGAAGCCGGCCTTGATGAAGATCTTGTCCAGACCTTCAGCCTCTGCCTGCTCCTTCACGATGCCGGAGCCCGGCACGACCATGGCGCTGACGTGCCCCGAGACGTGCTTGCCCTCTGCGATCTTCGCAGCCGCGCGCAGGTCCTCGATGCGGCCGTTGGTGCAGGAGCCGATGAAGATGCGGTCGACCTTGATGTCGGTGATCTTGGTGCCCGCGGTCAGGCCCATGTACTTCAGTGCGCGATGCTTGGAGATGCGCTTGGCTTCGTCCGCGATCTGGTCGGGATCCGGCACGAATCCGGTCACCGAGATCACGTCCTCCGGGCTGGTGCCCCAGGTCACGATCGGCGGCAGCTTGGCAGCGTCGAGGCGCAGCTCGTTGTCGAAATGCGCGCCGTCGTCGGAGCGCAGCTTTTCCCAGTAGCGCATGGCCGCATCCCAGTCGGCACCCTTCGGCGCCTTGGGGCGACCGCGCAGGAAGTCGAACGCCTTCTGGTCGGGCGCAACGAGGCCGGCGCGGGCGCCGCCTTCGATCGACATGTTGCAGACCGTCATGCGGCCTTCCATCGAGAGCGCGCTGATCGCATCGCCCGCATATTCCAGCACGTAGCCGGTGCCGCCGGCGGTGCCGATCTCGCCGATGATGGCCAGGATGATGTCCTTGCCCGTCACGCCATCCGGCAGCTTGCCGTCGACGGTGACGCGCATGTTCTTGGCCTTCTTCTGGATCAGCGTCTGCGTCGCCAGCACGTGCTCGACCTCGCTGGTGCCGATGCCGTGGGCGAGCGCGCCGAACGCGCCATGCGTCGAGGTATGGCTGTCACCACAGACGATGGTGGTGCCGGGCAGCGTGAAACCCTGCTCGGGACCGATGACGTGGACGACGCCCTGGCGCTTGTCGAACTCGTTGTAATATTCGATGCCGAATTCCTTGGCGTTCTCCGCCAGCGCCTTGATCTGCTCGATGCTCTCGGGGTCGGGATTCGGCTTGGTGCGGTCGGTGGTCGGCACGTTGTGGTCGACGACCGCCAGCGTCTTCTCGGGCGCATGGACCTTGCGCCCCGTCGCGCGCAGGCCTTCGAATGCCTGCGGCGAGGTCACCTCGTGCACCAGATGGCGATCGATGTAGAGCAGGCAGGTGCCGTCCTCGGCTTCGTGCACCAGATGGTCGTTCCAGATCTTGTCGTACAGGGTGGTGGGCTTGGACATGAGCTTAAGCTCCGAAGGAATGTTTTGTAAGCGGATGTGCGCGGCGAGCGCGCGGGCAACAAAATCGTCAGCGCAGCTTTTAGGCTGCGCGAATAAGCTCTGACGTTGCCGAGGTCGCGAAGCGTCCGAAGAACCGGCCGGGCAGCCGCGAGCGATCGTCGATGACGACGCGCTGGGGGGATACAAAGCTGGTCAGATCTGGAAACATTCCAGGAATATATAGCAGGCCGAATTGGAAGCGCGAGTGGTTTGACGCGCACGGCTGACGCAACAAAAAAGCGCGGAGCCGAGCCCCGCGCTTTCGAAGACTTGCCTGGTGGGGCGAAGCTTACTCGCCGACGGCGGCCTGACGGTCCTGCTTCTCGACGATGCGGGCCGACTTGCCGCGGAGGCTGCGGAGGTAATAGAGCTTGGCGCGACGCACCTTGCCGCGGCGCACCACCTTGATCGAGTCGATCATCGGCGACATCACCGGGAACACGCGCTCCACGCCTTCGCCGTAGGAGATCTTGCGCACAGTGAAGCTCTCGTTGAGGCCAGCGCCGGAACGGCCGATGCAAACGCCTTCATAGGCCTGCACGCGGGTGCGGTCGCCTTCGACGACCTTCACGTTGACGATCACGGTGTCGCCCGGTCCGAACTCCGGAATGTCCTTGGTGGCGGACAGCTTGTCGAATTGCTCTTTTTCGAGCTGTTGGATCAGGTTCATGGGTAAATCTCCATCGGCGCGCCCAGCCCTGGAAACGGGGGGCTGCGCAAAATTCGTCTATCCAGCCATTGCGGATTTGGCCGCTCCTATAAGGCAAGCCGGAGCGTTTGTCACCCGTCTGTCTTGTTTTTTGGCGTTTTTTGGCGCCCGGCCCGATTCGCCGGCTTGTTCGAGATCTTGGGCGGGATCTTGGCCCATAAATCGGGCCGCCGGGCCTCTGTGAGGGCCTCGGACTGCGCCTGCCGCCAGCTGGCGACCTTGGCGTGATCGCCGGAGGTCAGGATGTCAGGGATCGGAACCCCCTCGAACAGCTGCGGGCGGGTGTATTGGGGGTACTCCAGAAGGCCGTCGGAGAAGCTCTCCTCGGTTCCCGAGGCTTCCTTGCCCATCACGCCCGGCAGCAGCCGGACGCAGGCGTCGATCAGGGCCATCGCGGCGATTTCGCCTCCTGAAAGCACGTAATCGCCGATCGAGACCTCCTCGAGGCCTCGCCCGTCGATCACCCGCTGGTCGATCCCCTCGAACCGCCCACAGACGATCAGGGGCCCGGGGGCCCCGGCGAGCTCCTGAACCCGGGCCTGGGTCAATGGCCGACCCCGGGGGCTCATCAGCAGGCGCGGCCGGTTCTGCTCGACCTCCGCGGCATCGATGGCCGCCGCCAGCACGTCCGCCCGCAGCACCATGCCCGGCCCGCCGCCGGCCGGGGTGTCGTCCACGCTGCGATGGCGGTCGGTGGCGGAGGCCCGGATGTCGCGGGCCTCGATCTGCCAGATCCCACTGGCCAGTGCCCGTCCGGCAAGGCTCACGCCCAGCGGCCCCGGAAACATCTCCGGAAACAGCGTCAGCACCGTCGCGCGCCAGGGGACAGGGTTAGTCATCGGATCTCAGTTCTCGTCATCCCGGACAAGCGCGCCTTAAGCGCGCGCAGATCCCGGATCCATAACCATCGCGGCAAGTTTTGCGACGGCTGGAGCGATCAGATTAGCCAAAAAACCATGGCTTGTGGTTATGGGTCCCCGCGTTCGCGGGGACGACTCGGGGAGGGTTCGTTATCTTTGTCCTCGCCCTCAATCTCCTGCGGCAGCGCGACCACGACGCGGCCGCCCTTGAGATCGACCTCGGGCACGACCGCGTTGGAGAACGGCAGCAGCATCGTCGGTCCCTTCAGCGGGGCGATCTCGATGATGTCGCCGGCGCCGAAATTGTGGATCGCGAGCACGCGGCCGAGCACGTCGCCGTCCGTGGTGACGGCGTCGAGCCCGATCAGATCGGTGTGGTAATATTCGTCCTCATCCGTCGCGGGCAGCTTGTCGCGCGCGACGTAGAGTTCGATGCCGTTGAGGCGCTCGGCCTCATCGCGGGTCGTGACGCCCTTGAACGTCGCGACCAGATGATCCTTGGCCTCGCGCGCCGTTGCCACCTCGAACTGGCGCTTGCCGTCCTTGGACAGCAACGGACCGTAATGTTTGATGGCAAACGGATCTTCGGTGAAGGTCCACAGCTTGACCGCACCGCGCACACCATGCGCGGCGCCGATCCGCGCGACGCAGACCAGCGCCGACATGATCCAGCCTTAGCCCTTCGCAGCGGCTTCGGCCTGCGCCTTGCGCTCCTTGCGCGGCACGGCCTTCTCGGGGTTGTTGCGCGCTTCGCGCTTCTTGACGCCGGCGGCATCGAGGAAACGCGACACGCGGTCCGAGGGCTGCGCGCCCTTGGCGAGCCAGGCCTTCACCTTGTCCATGTCGAGCTTCAGGCGGGTCTCGTTGTCCTTCGGCAGCAGCGGGTTGAAATAGCCGAGACGCTCGATGAAGCGGCCATCGCGGGGGAAACGCGAGTCGGCGACGACGACGTGATAGACGGGACGCTTCTTGGTGCCTGCGCGGGCGAGGCGGATAACGACGGACATCTAGTTCTCCTTGAAAGTGTGGTTTGCAAAGTACGTTTTGTTCGGTTGATTGGTATTCCGCGTCACGTGAGACCGGTGCGATCCCGCCGCGACGAATTCCTCATTTCTTCTTGCCCGGGAAACCGCCGAGGCCCGGCAGCGTCGGCTTGCCGCTCAGCCCGGTCAGTCCCGGAAGGTTTGGCAGGCCGGTGCGAAGTCCGGGCGGCAGATCCTTCGGCAGGTTCGGAAGGCCACCGCCGCCGGCCTGCATCTTTTCCTGCATCGCCTTCATCTCTTCGGGCGAAGGCATCTTCATGCCGCCGCCAAAGCCCATGGCCTGCGCGATGCCGGCGAGTGGGCCCCGTTTGCCCGAGCCCATGGCCTTCATCACGTCGGCCATGTTCCGGTGCATCTTGAGCAGCTTGTTGACGTGCTCGACGCTCTGGCCGCTGCCTGCCGCGATGCGCTTCTTGCGGCTGGCCTTCAGCACGTCGGGATGACGGCGCTCGTCGCGCGTCATGGAATCGATGATCGCGACCTGGCGCTTCAGGATCTTGTCGTCGATGCCGGCCGCCGCGATCTGGTTCTTCATCTTGGAGATGCCGGGCATCATGCCCATCAGGCCGCTGATGCCGCCCATGTTGGCCATCTGCAGCAGCTGCTCGCGCATGTCGTTGAGGTCGAACTGACCCTTGCGCATGCGCTCGGCGGTGCGCGCGGCCTTCTCGGCGTCGATATTGGCGGCGGCGCGCTCGACCAGCGAGACCACGTCGCCCATGCCGAGGATGCGGCCGGCGATACGATCAGGATGGAAATCTTCCAGCGCGTCGGTCTTTTCACCGGTGCCGATCAGCTTGATCGGCTTGCCGGTGACAGCGCGCATCGATAGCGCGGCGCCGCCGCGGCCGTCGCCGTCCACGCGGGTCAGCACGATGCCGGTGAGGCCGACGCGCTGATCGAACGCGCGCGCAAGGTTCACGGCATCCTGGCCGGTGAGCGAGTCCGCAACCAGCAGCACTTCATGCGGGTTGGCCGCAGCTTTGATGCTAGCTGCTTCCGCCATCATCTCTTCGTCGAGCGTGGTGCGGCCGGCGGTGTCGAGCAGCACGATGTCGTAGCCGCCGAGCTTGCCGGCCTCCAGCGCGCGTTTTGCGATTTGCGGCGGCTGCTGGCCGGCGACGATCGGCAGCGTGGGAATGTCGAGGTCGCGGCCGAGCACGGCCAGCTGCTCCATCGCCGCCGGGCGATAGACGTCGAGCGAGGCCATCAGCACCTTGCGCTTGTCGCGCTGGACCAGGCGGCGGGCGAGCTTTGCGGTGGTGGTGGTCTTGCCCGAGCCCTGCAGACCGACCATCATGATCGGCACCGGCGGCACGGAATTGACGTCGATGGTCTGGCCTTCGGCGCCGAGCGTGTTGACCAGCTCGTCATGGACGATCTTGACCACCATCTGGCCGGGGGTGACCGACTTGACGACGGTGGCGCCGATCGCCTGCTCGCGGACGCGCTCGGTGAAGCTGCGCACGACTTCGAGCGCGACGTCGGCCTCCAGCAGCGCGCGGCGCACCTCGCGCATCGCGGCGTCGACGTCCTTTTCGGTCAGCGCACCGCGCCCCGTCAGACGATCGAGAATGCCACCAAGCCGTTCCGACAGATTGTCGAACAATGCCGTTGTCCTTCTTTACCTCTCCCCGCCTGCGGGGAGAGGTCGCCGCCCTCTTGGCGGCGGGTGAGGGGGTACGGGACCATCGACGCGCATCACACGCGGAGAGAGCCCCTCACCCCGACCCTCTCCCCGCAAGAGCGGGGCGAGGGAGCAGAAAACCAAACACCTTTACGCCCGAGGGCGCACAGCGCTGTCGGGCGTTGACCTCCGGTCTCGAGGGCCGGTCGGCGGGTCGAAAAGAAAGCCTTTCCGAGAAAGTGGCGGGGTTAAACGCCGCTCCCACCCAAAAGTCAAGGAAAGTTAGGGCGCCGGAGCCCCTCCGCCCAAGCAACACTCTGAAAATACGACATTTTCGGCCACGGGTTCCTTTTTCTGCGGTGCCGCCCATATAGCGGTGATGTCTTACCGCCCCAATTGCCCCTAGAAGCCTGCCCGTGCCGATCACCCGACGCCGCGTTTTCGGACTGCTTGCCGGCGCCGGCGCGCTGGTCGGTGTTCCCTCGCTCTGGATGTCCTACATGAAAACCTATGACGGTCCCGGCTCCGACCATTTCGACGGCCTGACCTTCTTCGATCCGGACGGCGTGCCGCCAAAGTCGTTGCGCGAGGTGCTGCGCTGGCAGTTCGGCGGCAAGCGGCAGCGCGCGAAATGGCCGGATTGGGCCCCCAGCCCCCATGCCGACACCCCGCCGGCGCGGGTCGAGGGCGACAAGGTCCGGCTCTCCTTCGTCGGCCACGCCAGCTGGCTGATCCAGGCCGGCGGCCTCAACATCCTGGTCGATCCGGTCTGGTCGGAGCGGGTCTCGCCCGTCAGCTTTGCCGGGCCGAAGCGGCACAACGATCCCGGCATTGCGTTCGAGAAGCTGCCTGACATCGATGTCGTGCTGGTCTCGCACGGCCATTACGATCATCTCGATATCGCGACCTTGTCGCGGCTTACCAAGAATTTTGCGCCGCGTGTGGTCACCCCGCTCGGCAACGACGTGACGATGCGCAGCTCGGATTCCACGATCAAGGTGGAAACCTTCGACTGGCACGATCGCGTCGAGCTCGGCGGCGGGATCGCCGTGCATCTGGTGCCGACGCGGCATTGGAGCGCGCGTGGCATGTTCGATCGCAACAAGGCGCTGTGGGCGAGTTTTGTCCTGGAGACGCCCGCGGGCAAAATCTATGTCGTCTGCGATTCCGGCTATGGCGACGGCCGGCATTTCCGCCGCGTTGCCGAGAAGCACGGCAAGCTGCGCCTCGCCATCCTTCCCATCGGCGCCTACGAGCCGCGCTGGTTCATGCGCGACCAGCACATGAATCCGGAAGATGCAGTGAAGGCGCTGACCGATTGCGGCGCGGAAGCCGCGCTCGGGCATCATCACGGCACGTTCCAGCTGACGGACGAGGCCATCGATGCACCGGCAAAAGCGCTGGTCGAAGCGCTCGATGCGGCAAAGATTGCGCAGGAGAAGTTCGTGGCGATGAAGCCGGGGCAGGTGGTGGAGATTTAGGTCGCGTCCCCATAGGCCCGGCGGCGTGATGCGACCAAAGCAATGTCCGCTTTGCTCTCATGGCGACACGTGCGCGCGGCGCTGCGCCGTTGAACCAGAAAGCCCATGACGCAACAAAACACCATGGATTTCTTTCGGTCGGAAGACCTTGATTGATCGATGGATGGAGCCGGCCTGTGGGATTTTTGCTGAGAATTGTGCTTGCGACCGCTCTGGTGAACCTTGCTCCGGCCGTCGCCCAGGCGAAGGACGCCGTCGCTTCTCCTGCCCTGCAGAAGGAATTCGACGGCTTCTTCGAGAAGTTTCGCGCGGCGCTGAAGGCAAACGATCCCGCCGCCGTTGCCGCCATGACACAATTGCCGTTCATGAACGACAAGGCAATTGGCGACGCCGCGCAATTCGGCGCCAAGATCTATCGGACCTCGTTCACGCCGAAAAACCGCACGTGCATCCAGCGCGGCAAGGCCGTCTACGATCGCGATCAGGAGAAGAACGACAATTACTTCGTCTTCTGCGGCGAGCTCATCTTCGTCTTTACCAAGACTCCGGCGGGATTCCTCCTGACGGATATCGGCGCGAACGACTGATCAGGCAGGTGGTGGAGATCCGACGGCGCGCGGTTTGCTCCGCTGTCGCCACACACGCAGCTCGTCGTCCCGGACAAGCGCAGCTCTTGGCAACGCGTAGCGTTGTCCAGGGCGGAGCACAGATCCGGGATCCATACCCACAGGGAGGAGTTTGACCACGACTCGGAGTTGCTGACATCGCACGACAACCACTTGATGTGGCTATGGGTCCCGGATCTGCGCGCGCTTGGGGCGCGCTTGTCCGGGACGACAGCTGTGGTTGCCGCACACGCTGTGCCTCTTGCGCCTTACTGCGCAGCCTTGATCGCCCAGCTCACATTCACAGTCACCGACAGCGTTTCCTCGCCCGGCGCGACGGCCGCCGGTGCAGCCATCGGTGCCGTTGCCATCCGCGCCTTGAACAACGGCACGGGGGCGCCACCTTCCGACACGCTCAGCGGCGCGCCCAACGTGACGCCGGTGGCCTTGGCGTAGATCTCGGCCTTGCGGCGCGCATCGGCCACCGCCTGCTCGCGCGCGTCGTCGAGCAGTTTCGAGGCCTGCGTCACCTCGAAGGAGATGTTGCCGATGTCGTTGGCGCCGGCGCTGACCAGTGTGTCGATGATGCCGGCGACCTTGGTCACGTCGCGGATCTTCACGGTGACGCGGTTGCTGGCGCGGAAGCCGACCACCGGGGATGCGCCGGTGGATTTGTTCTGGCCGTATTGCGGCTGCAGCGACAGGCGCGAGGTCTGGTAGTCCTTCTCGGGAATACCGGCGCCCTTCAGCGCCAGCAGCACCTTGCCCATCGCGGCATTGTTGGCATCGGAGGCTTCCTTCGCCGACTTGGCGTCATTGGCGACGCCGGCATCGATCTGCGCGAGATCGGGCGCCGCGGAGATCGTGGCTTCGCCGCTCACCGAAATGGCGGAGACAACATCGTCGGCGATTGCGGAGGTTGCCGGCAGCGAAGCGGCAAGAACGGCGGCGAGCGAAGCAGCAAGTACGGCAGGCTTTTTCATTGATCTCACTTCAGCGGCACGAAAACGTTGATCACGAGCTTGTCCTCAGCGGTCTTCAGGGGATCGGTGAGGTACTCCTCGATGAAGGTGTCCTTGGCCTCCAGCCTCTTGTCGTCGAGGTGATTGGTGATGGCCTCATAGGTGTTGTCCATGTTGTCGTAGGAGCCGCGATGGACGAATTTCAGCACCTTGCCTTCCGGCGATTTGCCGATGCTCATGTCCTTGGACAAGTTCTTGGGATCCTGCTCGACCGGGATCTCGGCCAGGAAGGTGAAGCCGGTGTCGTCCGTCGAGGTGTAGACGATCATCGCGTTGCCGGCATGCTTGATGCCCTGCTTGTCCAGCAGCGTGTTCAGCGCCTTGAAGGCGTCGATCAGCGTGTCGAAGGCCGAGTCCCAGTTCGCGGTGCCCTTGACCATCACGACCTTCTTGGCCTCGAGCGTGGTCTCCAGGCCAAACGGATCGGCGGTCTGCACCGGGGCAGGGGTTGCGGCCGCGGCCGGCGGCGGCGCTGTCGGGCTGGGCGAGGCGCTGGCGGCGGGCGAGGGTGACGTTGTCGGGGCCGGCGAAGCGCTGGCCGCAGGCGATGGCGCCGGTGAGGGCGTGGCTGCAGGCGCAGGCGAGGCACTCGCTGCCGGAGAGGGGGAGGCGGACGGGGCCGGCGCGGGACTCGCCGAGGCGGCCGGTGTCGGGCTCGGGCTCTGTGCCAGAACCTCGGGCAGGCCAAGCGACAAGGCCGCGGCCGGGATCAGCGCGGCCAAAGCGAGACGACGAAACCTGAACATTTTATTCTCCCCAAGGCCTTGATCACCAAGGCGCCCTAGTCGCCAAGGCCTTAACCACTACGTCCAATCCGCTCTGCGCCCGGCCGCGCATCCCGCTTCGCGCCAACTTTCGCGTTCTAACACGCGAGCGCCAAATTCGTCCCATGACAGATGCGTCATGGCAGGACTCTTGGTAGGCCTCTTGGCGGGCTTGCTGGCGCCTGGCGGCAAAACACTGGCCAAGCCGGCAAGGATCGCCATATAAGACAGGCGAAATTCGGGAATTTTCATGAGCGCGCTGGCCAATCACGCATTTGCCAAGATGAACGGCATCGGCAACGAGATCGTCGTTGTCGACATGCGTGATTCCGCGGGCCGGGTGACGCCGGACGATGCCCGTGCGGTGGCATCCGCGAATGGCGGCGTGGCTTACGACCAGCTCATGGTGCTCTCGAGGCCGCGGCTCGACGGCACCGAGGCCTTCATCAGCATCTACAACAATGACGGCTCGGAAGCCGGCGCCTGCGGCAACGGCATGCGCTGCGTGGTGCGGCGCATCTTCGAAAAGAACGGGCAGACCAATGCGACGTTCGAGACCGCGGCCGGCCTGCTCAACGCCTGGCAGGGCCCGGCGCCCGATCTCTACACCGTCGACATGGGCACGCCGAAGTTCGGCTGGCAGGACATCCCGCTGGCGGAAGAATTCCGCGACACCCGCTACATCGAATTGCAGATCGGGCCGATCGACAATCCGATCCTGCATTCGCCCTCCGTGGTCAGCATGGGCAATCCGCATGCGATCTTCTGGGTCGATGACGTCAACGCCTACGATCTCGAGCGTTTCGGTCCCTTGCTCGAAAACCATCCGATCTTCCCGGAGCGTGCCAACATCACGCTCGCCCATATCGTCGATGACCAGCACATCACCATCCGCACCTGGGAGCGCGGCGCCGGCCTGACCAAGGCCTGTGGCTCGGCCGCCTGCGCCACGGCGGTCGCTGCGGCTCGCCTGAAGCGGACCGAGCGCAAGGTCGAGATCACGCTGCCCGGCGGCAAGCTCGGCATCGAATGGCGCGAGCGCGACGACCACGTACTGATGACGGGCACGGCGACCTTCGAATATGAGGGCAAGTTCGATCCGGCGCTGTTCGCGCCGGCCGCCTGATGGCCGTCGACATCGTCACCTTCGGCTGCCGCCTCAACGCCTTCGAGGCCGAGGTGATCCGCAGCAAAGCCGAAGCTGCGGGGCTCGACGACACCATCGTCATCAACAGCTGCGCCGTCACCAACGAGGCGGTGGCGCAGGCGCGGCAATCGATTCGCAAACTGAAGCGCGAGCGCCCCTCAGCGCGTATCGTCGTCACCGGCTGCGCGGCGCAGACGCAGACCGCGATGTTCGCCGGCATGACCGAGGTCGACCGCGTCGTCGGCAATGACGACAAGATGCGCAGCCAGGCCTGGCGCGCGACGCGCGATGCTCTCGATTTCGGGGCCAGCGAGAAGATCGCCGTCAGCGACATCATGGCTGTCAGGGAGATGGCACCGCATCTCGTCGACGGCTATGCGAGCGGCCTGCCGCGCGTGTTCGTGCAGGTGCAGAACGGCTGCGACCATCGCTGCACCTTCTGCATCATCCCGTTCGGCCGCGGCAATTCGCGCTCGGTGCCGATGGGTGCGGTGGTCGAGCAGGTGCGCAACTTGGCCGAGCGCGGCCACGCCGAGATCGTGCTGACCGGCGTCGATCTCACCAGCTACGGCGCCGACCTGCCCGGTGCGCCGAAACTCGGCATGCTGACGAAGCAGATCCTGCGGCACGTGCCGGAGCTGAAGCGCCTGCGCATCTCATCGATCGATTCGATCGAGGCGGATGACGATCTGCTCGACGCCGTCGCGGATGATGCGCGGCTGATGCCGCATCTGCATCTGTCGCTGCAATCCGGCGACGACATGATCCTGAAGCGCATGAAGCGCCGGCATTCGCGAAGCGATGCGATCGCGTTCTGCGAGCAGGTGCGTCGCCTGCGTCCCGATATCGTCTTCGGCGCCGACATCATCGCGGGCTTCCCGACCGAGACGGACGAGATGTTCGCGCGCTCGCTCGATCTCGTCGAGGAATGCGGCCTGACCTTCCTGCACGTCTTCCCCTATTCGCCGCGCCCCGGCACGCCGGCAGCAAAGATGCCGCAGGTCGCTGGCGGTGCGATCAAGCAGCGCGCGAAGCGGCTGCGAGCGGCAGGTGAGGCGGCGTTGCGCCAGCGGCTGCAAGCCGAGATCGGCGCCACGCGCGAGGTGCTGATCGAGAGCGAAGGCCAGGGGCGCACCGAGCACTATCTGCCGGTGGCGATTGTGGGCGAGCGCGTGGGCAGCGTGGTGCCGCTTATGATTGCCGGCTGTGATGGCGAGCGGCTCACGACGTAGGCAGGGCTGCGAATAATGCGCGGGCTCTATCCTCAACGTCGTCCCTGCGCACGCAGGGACCCATACCGCGTGATTCATCTGATGACGGATGGTCGGAGTACCGAACTGCGAATCTTCGCCAAGCGTCACCCTGTGGTTATGGGTCCCTGCGTGCGCAGGGACGACACTGAGGGTGTGGGTACGCTTGCGCCCTGATGGCGCCCCTACGACGCCCGCACCTGCCAGAATCGCAGCGTGCGCTTGGCATTCTCCGGCGTCATGCGTGCGTAATGCCCCTGCGCTCTTGCGAGGTCTGCCAGCTTCATGGCGCCGGTCGCAAAGCGGCATTCGAGCACGGCGGCTGTCGTTTCCCAGCTGAGCTGCGCCGCCTTGCACGGCACCAGGAGGCCGTCCTCGCGCAGGCTCTGCATCAGCGGCCGAATCACCTCGACGGTGGAGCCGGACAAGGCCGCCAGAGCCGCGGCAGTTTCTTCGTAGCGCCGCTGCTTGGCAAAGCTGGAGAGCGTTGCCTCGCTGAGCTGGCCGGTGGCCTTGAGGCCGGCGATGGCGCGCTTGGCGCCTTCGAAATCGCGAACGCCCGTCATCTCGCGCTCGACACCGACGGTGACGGCGGCGATCGCGCTCTGAATCTCCTCGAATAGGTGCGGCGGCGCGCGCGACAACAGGCGGGTGCGCACGGCATCTGTCGCCGAGCGCAGCAATCGGCGGCGCATATCAGCAGGCAGGTCGACACGGACGCCGACGCTCACGGCAAGCTCGGGATCAGCCTCGGCCTGAGCGACCATGACGGAAAATCCGTTTCCGGAGACGCGCGCGCCGGGATTGGCGGCGAGCCTGCGGCTGACGCTGGGATAGCGGCGCGCCAGAAGTGCGTCGGTGACGATCTCCTTCAACCACCAGCGGCCGGCGATCGCGAGCAGATGCGGCTCGCCCTTGGTTGAGGCGATCTTCACGAGCTCGCCATCGTCGAGGCGGGCGGATTCCTGCAGCACGGGACCGGCGATGCGGATCTCGTCGTTGCTGGCGAGGCGGCGGATCACGGAGGGCGGCGCCTGCGCGACCGGCGCCAGTTGCGCGCTGATCTCGGCGAGCGCGATGCGGGCGCCCATGTCGGCGAGTGCGCGCAGCTCGATGGTGCCGATCAGGCGATCGAGCACCTCGTCGAACAGTGCGATCTGCTCGTCGTCGAAACTGCCGGCGGAGGCGAGGAACAGATTGGTGACGCGCCGGGCCGTCGCCAGGCCCTTTTCCGGCGAGCCGGTGCGAATCGCGGATTCGACCTCGTCGATGATCGATAGCCCGGCCGTGGACATGACGCGTGCTCGTCCTGAGCGGTTACAGAAGCTTGTTCTAAGCAACCGCAATCATTACGGACGAGCACTGAACGTTTCGTAAACCATGGGCCTGATGGTCTCCCTCTCCCGCTTGCGGGAGAGGGGCGGGGAGAGGGTGTCTCCGCAACGGGACAGTCTCCAAGGGGAAAGAGCCCTCACCCGGATCGCTTCGCGCTCCGACCTCTCCCGCGAGCGGGAGAGGTGCACCGAACTCGCGGCGCCTACTCCCCATTCCACCCGCAGGCGCGCAGCTTCTCGTGCATATGCACCGGGGCGGGCGCCACGACGCGGACCGGCTCCTTGTTCCGGGAGATCGGCACCACGATCTCGCGGGCGTGCAGATGCAGCTTCGGCTCGCCGAAGCGCGGGCCGTTGCCGTAAATGTTATCGCCGAAGATCGGCCAGCCCGTCGCCGACGAATGCACCCGCAATTGATGGGTCCGCCCGGTCACCGGTTCCATGGCAAGCCAGGTGAACCCGTCGCCGCGGCCCATCACTTTCCAGTTGGTGATCGCCTTCTGGCCTTCCGGGTCGGGCTTCTGCCACCAGCCGCGCTCGGCATTGAGCCGTCCCAGCGGCATGTCGATGGTGCCTTCGTCTTCAGCGGGGCCGCCCTCGACCACGGTCCAGTAGGTCTTGCCGATCTTGCCGTGCTTGAATAGCAGGCCGAGCGAGGCCGTCGCCTTGCGATGGCGGCCGAGCACGAGGCAGCCGGAGGTGTCCTTGTCCAGCCGGTGGGCCAGCACCGGCGGCCGGGGCAGGCCGAAGCACAGCGCCTGGAAGGAATCCTCCAGATTGGGCCCGCCCTTGGGACCGCGATGCACCGGAAGGCCCGAGGGCTTGTCGATGATCAGCATCAAGCCGTCGCGGTGGAGCACGCGCGCCTGGATCTCCTCGGCGGTCAATTGGGGAACATCGAGCAATTGCAGGACTTTCGGTCAAGACTTTCGTTTGGGAGCCGGAACGGCTAACACACCGCCATCATGAACGATACCACGTCAGATCCCCCCAAGCTGAGCTGGTGGCGCCGCCTGTCCAACGGGCTGAAGCGCACCTCGTCCTCGCTCGGGACCGCGGTCGCCGACCTCGTCACCAAGCGCAAGCTCGACCGCGCCATGCTCGACGACATCGAGGATGTGCTGCTGCGGGCCGACCTCGGCACCTCAGTTGCGGTGCGGATCGCGGATGCGGTCGGCACCGGGCGCTATGACAAGGCGATCTCGGCGGACGAGGTCAAGGACGTCGTCGCCACCGAGGTCGAGAAGGTGCTGGCGCCGGTGGCCAAGCTCCTCGTGATCGACGCCGCGAAAAAGCCGTTCGTGATCCTCGTCGTCGGTGTCAACGGCTCCGGCAAGACCACCACCATCGGCAAGCTCTCGCAGAAATTCGCTTCCGAAGGCCGCAAGGTGATGCTGGCCGCCGGCGACACGTTTCGCGCCGCCGCCATCGAGCAGCTCAAGGTCTGGGGCGAGCGCACCAGGACGCCGGTGATCGCGGGCGCGCAGGGCTCGGATTCGGCGAGCCTCGCCTTCAATGCGCTGACGGCGGCGAAGGAGCAGAATGTCGACGTGCTGCTGATCGACACCGCCGGCCGGTTGCAGAACAAGGCCGAGCTGATGAACGAGCTCGAAAAGGTCGTGCGCGTGATCCGCAAGGTCGATGACACTGCGCCGCATGCCGTGCTGCTGGTGCTCGACGCCACCGTCGGCCAGAATGCGCTGTCACAGGTCGAGGCCTTCCATCGCACGGCGGGGGTCACCGGCCTCGTGATGACCAAGCTCGACGGCACCGCGCGCGGCGGCATCCTGGTGGCGCTCGCGGAGAAATTCAAACTGCCGGTGCACTTCATCGGCGTCGGCGAAGGCGTCGACGATCTTGCGCCGTTCACCGCGCGCGACTTCGCCCGCGCCATCGCCGGAATCGAAAGCTAGAGATGGACAAGACCCAGCCGCATCCGCTGTTCAAGCTCGCGACCGAGCTCGGTCCGCTGCTCGTGTTCTTCTTCGTCAATGCGAAGTTCAATCTGTTCGCCGCGACCGGCGCCTTCATGGTCGCGATCATGGCGGCCATGGTGGCCTCCTATGCGGTGACGCGCCACATCCCGATCATGGCGATCGTGACGGGCGTGATCGTGCTGGTGTTCGGCACGCTGACCCTGGTGCTGCACGACGAGACCTTCATCAAGGTCAAGCCGACCATCATCTACGGCCTGTTCGCCGCGATCCTCGGCGGCGGCCTTCTGTTCGGCCGCTCCTTCATCGCCGTGATGTTCGACCAGGTGTTCAATCTGACGCCGCAGGGCTGGCGCATCCTCACGCTGCGCTGGGCGCTGTTCTTCGCCGGCATGGCGGTGCTGAACGAGATCATCTGGCGCACGCAAAGCACTGACTTCTGGGTGAATTTCAAGGTGTTCGGCGTGACCCCGCTGACCATGATCTTCGCCATCGCCCAGATGCCCCTGACCAAGCGCTACCACATCGAGCCGGCCTCGCTGGAGACCAGCGAGGCCGAGGCGGGCGATGTGAGCAAGGGGTGACGCCGGTTCCAACGCGCCCCTGGCCGCGATCACGCTATTCACGCTGACGTGCACTCGGCCCGGTCCGTCGGACGCTGCAACGGATCGCGCGATCAAGCCGATCGGCTTCTTCATCGCTCTGTAACCGCAAACCAAGATTGTTCGGCTCTCGCCCTTGCCTGGAAGGTTGGAGGCGATAGCCTCGCGTTGTGAAGAGAGGACGGCACGCCGGAGAGCCCGGTGATGAGCGCAAAACAGGACCATGCCGCTGAACACCTGATTCAGTACCTCCGGCAGCTCGCTCCGCAGGTCCGGCGCCGCCTGCTTGCCGAATTGGAGCGGCTCCATCTCCTCGGCGAGGACATTCCGCATTCCGAGCCATTGATCGCCGCGTTACGCGCCGAGTTTCGCAACACCGGTCAGAATCACTATCGCGTCGGAAATCCCTCACGCTATTTCTTCGAGCCGATCGAGCCGGTGCTGATGGACGGCGCACCGGAGCGTGCCAACAGCGGTCAGATCGCCCGTGGATCGCTCGCTCCGATCTGGAGCCTCGTCACCGAACAATTGCTGCGCAGCTTGGCCGCCGACTACATCGCCAGTGCGAACGATGTCATTTCCGCCGGCAGGCAGTCCGAAGCACGGCAGATGGCGCGGACGTTCCAGAAGAAGGCGCTGATCTCTCTCAACGGTCTGCTCGGTTCGGCCGAGGGCGCCGCCAGCGTTCACGACGGGCTGATGGCCTATACCAGCTCGCATGCGACGTTCGACGACCTCAAGAAGATGCTGCGCTACCTCGACATGCAGCGGGAGCTCGAGGATTTTGGCAGCGCGCTTGCGCCAAAGATTGCCCGGCTCGAGGGCCCCGGCCTGGACAAGGTTCTCGGCCTTCTGAGCGGGCTCAAGGCCCGGCGCGTCGATGCCGTGCCGTTCGCGCTCACGATTCTCGCAAAGCGCCTGGAAACCTCCTGGGACCTGCTCTCCGTCGCGACCACTCCGGCTGACGACCGGGCTGCGGCGCGGATCGCCACGGGCTCCTTCGCCATCGCGGTGTCGATGGTGCTCGATCAGATCGAGGAAAAGCACCTCCTCTTGCAGTTTGCGCTCAGGAACAACCGCCCCGTGCGGGCCAAGGAGATCGTTGGCGAGATCTACCGGATCGAGGAGGCGCTGAGAGCGCAGATCGAGCTCCAGGGGTCGGACTGGGCCCGGCGTCTGGATGGTCTGATGACGGCCGTCCAGGTTGCCGTCGACGCCGAGATCAGCAGCATTCCGGGCGATCACCGGCACTTGACGCACATTCTGGAATCGCCGCGATTGCGCCCGGGCCATTCCTTCGGCCACAGGGTCGGCCATATGTTCGAGAAGGGATGGGACGTCGTGTCCGGCCTGCTCGCAGGCAGCACGGACACACCCAATCGTCGCGACAATTTGCCGTGAACTCGGCTTCGCTGCGCGCGGTCAGCTCCCCGCCTTCAGCGCCTTCTCCATCTGCGGCAACAAGACCTTCTGCAGATTGTCCGGCGTGATCGGGCCGACCAGCTTGTAGACGATGGTGCCCTCGCGTCCCACGACGAAGGTTTCCGGCACGCCGTAGACGCCCCATTCGATCGAGGCGCGGCCGTTGGCATCGACGCCGACGCGGCCGAACGGGTTGCCGTAACGGCCGAGGAAGCGCCGCGCATTGTCGGCGGCGTCCTTGTAATTGATGCCGACCAGCTGGAAGCGCTTGTCTTTTGCCAGTTCGGTCAGAAGCGGTGCTTCGTCATGACACGGTACGCACCAGGACGCCCACACATTGACGAGGCTGACCTTGCCCTTGAAGGCGGCGGGATCGAGCCCCGGCACCGGTGCGCCGTTGTCCTGCAATCCCTCGAGCTGTGGCAGCGCGGTCAGCGGTGCGGGCCTGCCGATCAGCGCGGAGGGAATCCGCGAGGGATCGCCGCTGCCGAGCCGGAACCAGAACAGCACGGCGAGGCCGATGAAGGCGATCAGCGGCAGCACCATCAGGAAGGTGCGGCGCTGCGGCGGTGCGGAGGTCGATTGATCGCTCATGACGCGTCCATGGCGCTGCGGCCGGAGCGGCGGGTGATGCCGCGTTCCTCAAGCTCGCGCAGGCGCTGCGTCTGGTTGCGATAGTCCAGCGCGATCCAGCCGATCAGGATCACGACCACGAGGGCCGCTGCGGCATAGGACGTCACGATGAAGGATGCATAAGGACCGAGCGACATGATCATGCGGCCCCAACTTCTTTCGACGCGTTCTGTCCGCGCGGGGCGGCGCCCATCTCGCTCGAGAACGCCACGCGGCTCGCCTGCATCATCTGCAGCGAGCGGACGCGGCGGCGCAGGATCTCGTTGCGCATCGCGGCGAGGTGCAGCGTGACGAACAGCAGCGTGAAGGCGATCGCCATCACCAGCAGCGGAATCAGGAATGACTTGTCGAGCGCCGATCCGCCCATGCGCATCACCGAAGCCGGCTGGTGCAGCGTGTTCCACCAGTCGACCGAGAACTTGATGATCGGCAGATTGAGCGCACCGACCAGGGTCAGCACGGCGGCAGCGCGGGCGGCGCGCGAGGGATCGTCGACCGCGCGCCACAGCGCCATCAGGCCGAGATACATCAGGAAGAGGATCAGCACCGAGGTCAGGCGCGCGTCCCATTCCCAATAGGTGCCCCACATCGGCCGGCCCCACAGCGAGCCCGTGAGCAGCGCGAGGAAGGTGAAGGCGGCGCCGATCGGTGCTGCGGCCTTCGCGGCGACGTCGGCGAGCGGATGACGCCACACCAGCGTGCCCAGCGAGGCGATGCTCATCACGCCCCACACGAACATCGACAGCCAGGCATTGGGCACGTGGATGAACATGATCTTCACGGTCGCGCCCTGCTGGTAGTCGTCGGGCGCAAGCGCCGATTGATAGAGACCGATCGCAAGCAGCAGGACGGTCGCGGCCGCAAGCCATGGCAGGACCCGCGCTGTCAGCGCGAGGAACCGCGTGGGGTTGGCGAGGTCGATCAGTGTCATGGTACCCTGATAATCATCGGTGGCCGCTCAGGCAATCAGCACGAAAGCGAGAGACGAAAGTTGATCGGGGTCAACATCGACCGAGGCCAGTTCAGTCGAGCCCATGCCGCAGGCTCGCTGCGGCTGCGAAGGGCCCGATCACGAGGCTGACCAGGGACAGCGCGCACAGGATCGAGAACGGCGCGCCGAACGTCATCGGGCCCACGATCACGGCCTGCGAGGCCGCAACCCCGAAAATCAGCACGGGAATCGACAGCGGCAACACCAGCACCGCCATCAGAAGTCCGCCGCGGTGCAGCGTCACCGCCAGCGCCGCGCCGATCATGCCGGTGAAGGTCAGCGCCGGGGTCCCCGCCAGCAGCGTCAGCGCCACCGCTCCGGTCGCGACCATGTCGAGGTTGAGCAGCAGGCCGAGCACGGGGGTTGCGACAATCAGCGGCAGGCCGGCGGCCAGCCAATGCGCCAGCGCCTTGGCCGCGCAGGCGAGTTCCAGGGGCGTCCGGCTCATCGTGATCAGGTCGAGCGAGCCGTCCTCATGGTCGGCCATGAACAGCCGGTCGAGAGTGAGCAGGCTCGCCAGCAGCGCGCCGAGCCAGAGAATGGCCGGCCCCAGCCGCGACAGCAGCGCCAGATCCGGCCCGACCGCGAACGGCATCAGGACCACCACGGTCAGGAAGAACAGCACGCCAATGAGCGCCCCGCCGCCGACGCGGAGCGCGATCCGGATGTCCCGGCGGATCAGGGCGGACAGGGCGGTCATGGGGCGGCTCCGGCGGGGCAGCTGTGCGAGCCCGGCTCGCGCCACAGGTACGCTGCGCTCCCTCCCCCCTTGTGCGGGAGGGTGGGGGAGAGGGGTAGCCCCGGAAAAGGTGCGTGTGGGTTGAGAAAGGGACTTCGATCGATCGAGAGAATCCCCGTGTGGCACCCCCCTCCCTGGCCTTCCCCCGCAAGGGGGGAGGGAACGGATAAGCCGATGGCCAGCCGCTCGGAAAGCTGAGGGTGGGGCTGTCTCACGCCGCACCCCCGATCCGCAGCTCCCGCGACTCGATCCCGAGCGGGGCATGGGTGGCCGCGACAATCATGCCGCCGCGGGACAGGTGCTCGCGCATCAGGCCGCCGAACATGTCCTGACCGGCGACATCCAGCGCATTGGTCGGCTCGTCCAGCAGCCAGACCGGGCGGCGGACGGCCAGCAGGCGCGCCAGCGACAGCCGGCGGCGCTGGCCGGCCGACAGGAAGCCCGCGGGCAGATGGGTGGCGTGTTCGAGCCCCACGGTGGCGAGGCTCTCGGCGAAATCCAAACGCTCGCCACCGAGAAATTCGGCCCAGAACGTCAGGTTTTCAGCCACGCTGAGGGCCGGCTTGAGGGCATCGCGATGGCCGAGATAGTGGCACTGCTCCGGCAGCGACAGCTCGGCGTCGCCGCCTTCAAGCGCAATCTTGCCTCCCGCCGGCACGAGCAGGCCCGCGATCAGCCGCAGCAGCGAGGTTTTGCCCGATCCGTTGCGGCCGACGACCGCCACCGCCTCGCCGGAGACGGCCGCGAAATCGAGCCCGGCAAACACCTGGCGGCCGCCGCGCACGCAGGTGAGTCCGTGTCCGGACAGCTGCATCTCGCCTCGTTTCAGGTCACTCAAAACTAGGCCTCAGGAAAACTTGGGGTAGCGCATGGGAATTTTTGGCTCGCGGTTGCTGCGGCACGATTGTGGCTGTGGCGGCGCGGTTAGAAAGCTTCTATAAGCCCGGAACTACTTGATGCAGCAACTCAACCTGCCCCTGCAAGCAGCCCAGCCTGATACGCTGACGGTGTTAAGATACCCTGCCGGGTATAACTAACAATTGGGATTTCCTACATGACCTCGCTCGACAGCTTCAAATGCAAAAAGACCCTCAAGGTCGGCGCCAAGACCTATGTCTATTACAGCCTGCCCACGGCCGAGAAGAATGGTCTGAAGGGAATTTCCAAACTTCCCTACTCGATGAAGGTCCTGCTCGAGAATCTGCTGCGCAACGAGGACGGGCGTTCGGTCAAGAAAGAGGACATCGTCGCCGTCTCGAAATGGCTGCGCAAGAAGTCGCTGGAGCATGAGATCGCCTTCCGCCCGGCGCGCGTGCTGATGCAGGACTTCACCGGCGTGCCCGCGGTGGTCGACCTCGCCGCGATGCGCAACGCGATGCAGAAGCTCGGCGGCGATGCCGAGAAGATCAATCCGCTGGTGCCGGTCGACCTCGTCATCGACCACTCCGTGATCGTGAACTTCTTCGGCGACAACAAGGCCTTCGGCAAGAACGTCGCCGAGGAGTACAAGCAGAACCAGGAGCGCTACGAGTTCCTGAAGTGGGGTCAGAAGGCGTTCTCGAACTTCTCGGTCGTGCCGCCCGGCACCGGCATCTGCCACCAGGTCAATCTCGAATATCTCTCCCAGACGGTGTGGACCAAGAAGGAGAAGATGACGGTCGGCAAGAAGACCGGCACCTTCGAGGTCGCCTATCCCGATTCGCTGGTCGGCACCGATTCGCACACCACCATGGTCAACGGTCTGGCCGTGCTCGGCTGGGGCGTCGGCGGCATCGAGGCGGAAGCCTGCATGCTCGGCCAGCCGCTGTCGATGCTGCTGCCCAACGTCGTCGGCTTCAAGCTGAAGGGCGCGATGAAGGAAGGCGTCACCGCCACCGATCTCGTGCTGACCGTGACGCAGATGCTGCGCAAGCTCGGCGTGGTCGGCAAGTTCGTCGAGTTCTTCGGCCCCGGCCTCGACCATCTCTCGGTCGCCGACAAGGCAACCATCGCCAACATGGCGCCGGAATACGGCGCGACCTGCGGCTTCTTCCCGGTCGACGCCGCCGCGATCGACTATCTCAAGACCTCCGGCCGTGCCGCGCCGCGCGTTGCGTTGGTGCAGGCCTATGCGAAGGCGCAAGGGCTTTTCCGCACCGCCAAGTCGGCCGATCCCGTGTTCACGGAAACGCTGACGCTCGACCTCGCCGACGTCGTGCCGTCGATGGCCGGCCCGAAGCGTCCCGAAGGCCGCATCGCGCTGCCGTCGGTCGCCGAAGGCTTTTCGCTCGCGCTGAGCAGCGAGTACAAGAAGGCCGAGGAGCCCAACAAGCGCTTCGCCGTCGAAGGCAAGGACTTCGAGATCGGCCATGGCGACGTCGTGATCGCCGCCATCACCTCCTGCACCAACACCTCGAATCCGAGCGTGCTGATCGGCGCCGGCCTCCTGGCCCGCAACGCTGCGGCGAAGGGCCTGAAGGCCAAGCCGTGGGTGAAGACCTCGCTCGCCCCGGGCAGCCAGGTCGTCGCCGGCTATCTTGCCGATTCCGGCCTGCAGAAGGATCTCGACAAGGTCGGCTTCAACCTGGTCGGCTTCGGCTGCACCACCTGCATCGGCAATTCCGGTCCGCTGCCGGAGGAGATCTCGAAGTCGATCAACGAGAACGGCATCGTCGCCGCCGCCGTGCTCTCGGGTAACCGCAACTTCGAAGGCCGCGTCTCGCCGGATGTGCAGGCGAACTATCTCGCCTCGCCGCCGCTGGTCGTCGCGCACGCGCTCGCCGGCAGCGTCACCAAGAACCTCGCCGTCGAGCCGATCGGCGAAGGCAAGGACGGCAAGCCGGTGTATCTGAAGGACATCTGGCCGACGACGAAGGAAATCAATGCCTTCATGAAGAAGTTCGTGACCTCGGCGATCTTCAAGAAGAAGTATGCCGACGTGTTCAAGGGCGACACCAACTGGCGCAAGATCAAGACGGTCGAGAGCGAGACCTATCGCTGGAACATGTCTTCGACCTATGTGCAGAACCCGCCCTATTTCGAAGGCATGAAGAAGGAGCCGGAGCCGGTCACCGACATCGTCGAGGCGCGCATCCTCGCCATGTTCGGCGACAAGATCACGACCGACCACATCTCGCCGGCCGGTTCGATCAAGCTCACCTCGCCCGCGGGCAAATATCTCAGCGAGCACCAGGTGCGTCCGGCCGACTTCAACCAGTACGGCACGCGCCGCGGCAACCATGAAGTGATGATGCGTGGCACCTTCGCCAACATCCGCATCAAGAACTTCATGCTGAAGGGCGCCGACGGCAACATCCCCGAGGGCGGCATCACCAAGCACTGGCCCGACGGCGAGCAGATGTCGATCTACGACGCCGCGATGAAGTACCAGCAGGAGCAGGTGCCGCTGGTGGTGTTCGCCGGCGCCGAATACGGCAACGGCTCCTCGCGCGACTGGGCTGCCAAGGGCACCCGCCTGCTCGGCGTTCGCGCCGTGATCTGCCAGAGCTTCGAGCGCATCCATCGCTCCAACCTGGTCGGTATGGGCGTGCTGCCGCTGACCTTCGAGGACGGCACGTCCTGGTCGTCGCTCGGCCTCAAGGGTGACGAGAAGGTCACGCTCCGCGGCTTGGTCGGCGACCTCAAGCCGCGCCAGAAGCTGACCGCTGAGATCGTCTCCGGCGACGGTTCGTTGCAGCGCGTTTCGCTGCTCTGCCGCATCGATACGCTGGACGAGCTCGACTACTACCGTAACGGCGGTATCCTGCACTACGTGCTGCGCAAGCTCGCGGCCTAAGCGCGAATTTGTGAACGGTGGCTCACCGCGACGTGAGTAGAAGGTTAAACGAAGGCGGCCTATCACAAGGCCGCCTTCGTGCGTTTGTGGCATGTTCTAGATGGGCTCGCCCGGCGAAAGACGTCCCTTTGGATGGTTCGCCTGGACGGTGGAGTATGCCCCGTAAGACTACGGTGACCATCCGGCGATAAGATCCCCTTCCCACGAGCAATGGTGTGCGGCGTTCGAGATGACAACAATGACGGCTTCCCATCTGGTTTCACGTTGGTCCAGTGCTCTCTGGTCGGGCGCTCTCGGCATCTGTGCGATCGTCGCCGTCATTCGTCCTGCCGAGGCTGATCCCCGCGCCGTTGTCGAACTGTTCACCTCGCAAGGCTGCTCCTCCTGTCCGCCCGCCGACAAGATCATCGGCGACCTCTCCAAGGATCCCTCGGTCATCGCGCTGAGCATGCCGATCGATTATTGGGACTATCTCGGCTGGAAGGACACGCTGGCGGATTCGCGTTTCTCTGCACGGCAGCGCGCTTATTCGCGCATGCGCGGCGACCGTGAGGTCTACACGCCGCAGGTCGTGGTCAACGGCTCCACCCATGTCATCGGCAGCGATCGTGCCGGCATCGAGAGCGCGATCGGCAAGACCGACCAGGGCGGGGTTGTGATGAGCGTGCCGGTGACGATGTCGCTCGCCGGCAAGCAGATCAACGTGTCGGTCGCCGCAAGCAAGGAGCCGGCCGTCTCGCATGGCGAGGTCTGGATCTGCTCGATCGCCAAGTCGGTCCCGATCGCAATCACGCGCGGCGAGAATCGCGGACAGCAGGTCACCTATCACAACGTGGTGCGCAATCTGCTCAAGGTCGGTGACTGGACCGGACGTCCGGAAAGCTGGACGGTGCCGATCGAGAACCTGACGCGCGACGGTGTCGACGGTGCGGTGGTCTATGTCCAGGACGGCAGCCGCGAACGACCGGGCCCGATGCTCGGTGCTGCCTACACGTCGCTGCACTGATTCGAATCTCGCTCTCACGCAACGTTCTCAATCCTCTTGGTGAGGAGCGCGCCCTTGCGCGCCTCGCGAGCCGTGAAGGCACGCTCATGCAGCTCGGGCCTCGATCCTTCGAGACGCGCAAGAGCGTCCCTCAGGATGAGGGGAGAAAGTGTGCGCACTGATGTGGTTGAGAGACCGTCCGTTGCGCCGGAAACATCCCGACACAAACAAAAAAGGACCAACTTGCGTTGGCCCTCCTTGTCGCGCGTACAGACCCGATCCTGTTCGACCCCGGGGGGCTGGGGGCTGAGGAATCCGGAACCGAAAGGACCGGGTCAACGCACACGAATCTTTTCGCAATGCAGGGCGGCAGTCGCTAGGCGGAAAAGCGGCGAGACTATGATTCCTTCTAACGATCCCGTGACGGTTTGCCGCGACAGAGTTCCACCTTTGCGTGTGCAATGAGCCGCGCCCGATTCGATGGGTTGAACACGGCGCAGTGCCGAGTTCCATCAAGAGCCTTGCGGCGGAGAACGGTTGGCGCAATCATGCCACTGTCATGATCCCCCGGTTCCGGGACGGTTCGGCGGTCGGGGTCAGGTGACGCGATGACGTGCGATGAGGAGGCTCTCCATGAGTCTGATGTCGGAGGATGCCGATCCCAGCGAGCAGCACGCGGCGGCGCGCCCCGCCGCTGCGAATGCGCAACAGAGCAGGGTGACGTTCAACCGGCTCGAGCTGCACCGTATTCTCAATCTCTACGGCCGTATGGTCGCCGACGGCGAATGGCGCGACTACGCCATCGACTTCCTGAAGGACCGCGCTGTGTTCTCGGTCTACCGCCGCGCCTCGGAAGTGCCGATCTATCGCATCGAGAAGGATCCGCGCCTGGCGCGCAAGCAAGGCATGTACAGCGTGATCTCGGCGACGGGCCTGATCCTGCGCCGCGGCCACGAGCTCGAGCGCGTGCTGCTGGTGATCGATCGGAAACTGGCGGTGGTGTAGCCGCACGCAGGGTGCCGTAGGGTGGGCAAACAAAGGCGCGAAGCGCCGTGCCCACGTCCTCTCTCCATCGCTTCAGACCGTGGGCACGCTACGCTTTGCCCACCCTACGCGATCTACTTTGTCGGAACGCTCTTCCCGCCCTCACCGAGCTCGCGCTGCATCATCACCGTGTCGAGCCAGCGGCCGAATTTCAGCCCGACATTGGGATGCGTGCCGATCATCTTGAATCCGCCCCTGGTGTGCACGCCGATCGAGCCGGCATTGGCGGAATCGCCGATCACCGCGATCATCTGGCGGAAGCCGCGCGCCTCGCATTCGGTGACCAGCCGCTCCAGCAGCCTTGAGCCGATGCCGCGGCGGTGGAACGAGGGATCGAGATAGATCGAGTTCTCGACCGTGAAGCGATAGGCCGGCCGCGGCCGGTAGGCGCCGGCATAGGCATAGCCGGCCACGCGTCCGTCGAGGATGGCGACGAAATAGGGATAGCCGCCGTCGACCAGCGCGCGATAGCGGCGCGTCATCTCGGCAAGGTCAGGCGGCTCCAGCTCGAACGTCGCGGTGCCCTCGCGGACGGCCTGCTGGTAGATGGCGGTGATGGCGGGAAGGTCGGCCTCAAGCGTGGGCCTGATGTCGGGTGCGGTCATGGCATCAGCCTAAAGGCTTCCCGCAGCGGCTGGAAGGGTCTGGGCTGCCTCAACCCCCGTCATTGCGAGCGAAGCGAAGCAATCCAGAAATGCATCCGCGGAGGGACTTCGTCGCAAGAGCTCCTCGCAATGACGCGGAGAAGCCGCGGCCCCAAACAAAAACCCCGGCCTCTCGGCCGGGGTTCGTGTCCGTTCTCTCTGGTCCGTCGCTTAGTCGCGCTGGCCGAGGAGCTGCAGCAGCAGCGTGAACAGGTTGATGAAGTTCAGGTACAGCGACAGCGCGCCGGTGATGGCCGCACGCTCTGCGATGTCACCGCCGGCCGAGGCGTAGCCGTAGATGTAGTCGTTCTTCAGCCGCTGGGTATCCCAGGCGGTGAGGCCCGCGAACACCAGCACGCCGACCACCGACACGATGAACTGCAGCATCGAAGAGGCCAGGAACAGGTTCACCAGGCTCGCGATGATGATGCCGATCAGGCCCATGAACAGGAACGAGCCCATCCCGGTCAGGTCACGCTTGGTGGTGTAGCCGTAGAGGCTGAGCGCACCGAAGGTCGCCGCGGTGATGAAGAACACCCGCACGATCGAGGTGTGCGTGAACACCAGGAAGATCGACGAGAGCGAGATGCCCATCAGCGCCGAGAACACCCAGAACAGGATCTGGGCGGTCGAGGGAGCCAGACGGTTGATGCCCGCCGAGATCACGAACACCATGGCGAGCGGCGCGAGCATGAACAGCCACTTCAGGGGGCTGACGAACATCGCGTAGCCGAACGGCGTCAGGAACATCTTGCCGACGCGGACGGCGTCCGCGGTCGGGACGTCGGTCACGGCAGCCATGTAGACGCCGAGCGCGGCAAGGCCGGTGATGGCGAGGCCAATGCTCATGTAGTTGTAGATGCGCAGCATGTAAGCGCGCAGGCCGGCATCGACCGTCGCGGCGTCAACACGCCCGGCGGCCCTGCCGAAAGGAGAAGCGTAGTTACGGTCTAGGTCCGACATGGTCGAATTCCCGTTGGTTGGTCCGGTCCGGCATGAGGGTCGCCATGCCGCCGGTTCGTCTAATTCTATCTCGGATACCAATGCCAGCCGACTAAATTTTGGCTAACAATCGGGGCTCCGAACCCATTCGATATGTGGGAAACTAACACATTCGCTGCAACCTTCCACGCGCGGCTGAATGTCGCCCTTGGCGGCAATCCTGACGCGAACCTGACGAGCAGTCGTGGTTAATCGCAGGAATCGTGCGATTCCGCATCCGAGCGGCCATCCGCTACATTTTGTCACAAATTCCGCAACACCGTGGCGGGCTTTTTGTTCAATGCCAGCAGCGTGCCCGCGAGCCCGAGTCCGACGGTGACGACGAGCGCGGCGACGACGACGCCGGCCGCGCTGCCGGCCTGCCAGACGAAGCTCAGCGTCATCAGCCGCGTCACGATCATCCAGGCCGCGATACTGCCGGCGATAACGCCGAATACCGCGGTCGCGAGCCCGATCAGGAGATATTCGAGGGCATAGGCGCCAAGCAGCCGCAGCCGCGTCGCGCCCAGCGTCTTCAGGATCACCGCATCGTAGACCCGGTGGCGATGGCCGGCGGCAAGCGCCCCGCCCAGCACCAGGATCGCCGAGATCAGGGTCACGGCGCTGGCACCGCGGATCGCCAGCGCCAGATTGGTCACGACAGAGCCGACCGTCTCCATCACCTCGCGCACGCGCACGCTCGTCACCATCGGATAGGCGTCGGCGACCTGCTTGATGATCTTGCCGTCACCCGTCGCGGTTCCACCGGTCTCCGTCAGCGTCGCGATGTGGGTGTGCGGCGCGCCCTTGAAGGCGTTCGGCGAGAACACGAGGACGAAGTTGATGCCGAGCCCCTGCCAGTCGATGGTGCGCAGATTGCCGATTTTGGCGGGAATGTCGCGGCCGAGCACGTTGACCACGATCTCGTCACCGAGCTTGAGGCCCAATCCGTCGGCGATCTTCTTTTCCATGGAGACCAGGATCGGGCCGGAATAATCGGGGCTCCACCATTCGCCCTCGACCACCTTTGAGCCTTTCGGCAGCTCGCCCGTATAGGTCAGGCCGCGGTCGCTCTGCAGCACCCATTCGGAATCGGTGGTGGGTTTGAGCTCCTCGGCGCGCACGCCGCGCGCGGCGACGATGCGTCCGCGCAGCATCGGCACGTCCTCGACCGTCGCGCCGGGCGCGATCTTGCGGAGATACGCGTCGAACGGTGCGGCCTGCGCGCTCGGAATGTCGATGAAGAAGAACGACGGCGCGCGATCCGGCAGCGCCGCCAGGAACTGCCGGCGCAGATTGCCGTCGATCTGGGTGATGGTGACGAGCACGGCGAGGCCGAGGCCCAGCGACAGCACGACCGAGGGCGTCAGCGCGCCGGGCCGGTGGATGTTGGCGATCGCGAGCCGCAGCATCGGCAGCCGCGTCCGCGGCAATCGCCGCGCGATGGTCATCAGAAGTGCGGCGATGCCGCGCAGCAGCGCGAACACGACGACGGAGGAAGCCACGAACACCGCGGCGATGCGCTTGTCGAAGGAGAGCCCGATCACAACAGTGATCAGCAGCGCGATCACCACGGCCATGAACACGAGATAGCCCGCGCGCGGCCGGTGCCATTCCGAGCTGATCGTGTCGCGGAACAGCGCGGCGACCGGCACGTCGTGCACGCGTCCGAGCGGCCACAGGCCGAAGGCGAGCGCAGTCAGCAGGCCGTAAACGAAGGACAGCGCGAGCTCGTCGGCATGCACGGCCGGCACCACCGGCAGCGGCAGCAGCTTGCCGAACAGGCCGACGATGGCGAACGGCATGGCGGCGCCGAGCGCAAGGCCGATGATCGAGCCGATGCCCGCGAGCAGCAGAACCTGCGCGAGATAAATCCCGAACACGTCGCGCCCGGTGGCGCCGACGGCTTTGAGGGCCGCGATCACTTCGAGCCGCCGGTCGATATGGCTCTTCACGGCATTGGCGACGCCGACGCCGCCGACCAGCAGCGCGGCAAGGCCGACCAGCGTCAGGAATTGCGTGAAGCGGTTGATGTTGCGTTCGAGCTGCGGCGACGCATTGGAGCGGCTGCGGATCTCCCAGCCCGCCTGCGGCGCGGCACTGCGCGCATCGGCAATGAAGGCTTCGGTGGCGCGCTCGCTGTTGGCGGCCTTGGGCAGCTTCACCCGATAGACCCAGCGCACCAGGCTGCCGGGCTGGATCAGGCCGGTGGCGCGCAGGCCCGCCTCGCTGATCAGGAAACGCGGGCCGAAGCCGATGCCGCCGGCGAGCTTGTCCGGCTCGGCTTCGACGGTGCTGCGGATCTGGAAGGTCGCCGAGCCGATGGTGACGCGGTCGCCAGTCTTCAGCGACAGCCGCGCCAGCAGCGTCGGATCGGCCGCGGCGCCGAATGCGCCGTCGCGCTCCGCGAGCAGATCGGACATCGGAAGCTGCGGCGCCAGCGTGAGCTGGCCCAGCATCGGATAGGTGTCGTCGACCGCCTTCATCTCGACCAGCGCGAGCTGGCCGTCGGCCGCGCGCGCCATGCCGCGCAAAGTCGCGGCGGTCGAGACCGTGCCGCGTGAGCGCAGGAAAGCGACCTCTTCAGGTTTTGCTTCGCGCTGGAACAGCACGAAGGAGACGTCGCCGCCGAGCAGCGTGCGGCCCTCGCGGGCGAGTCCGTCGGAGAGGCTCGCCGACACCGAGCCGACGCCGGCAATCGCCATCACGCCGAGCGCGATGCAGGCGATGAAGACGTAGAAGCCGCGCAGGCCTCCGCGCAATTCGCGCAGCGCGTAACGCAGCGACAGCGCGATTCCGTTCGGCTTCGCGAACGATTCGACAGCGGTGCTCATGCCGGCGCGGTCTGCGTGTCGATGCGGCCCGAACGCAGGCGGATCACCCGATCGCAGCGATGCGCGAGCGAGGAATCGTGCGTGACCAGCACCAGCGTCATGCTGCGCTCGGCATGCTTGCTGAACAGGAGATCGACGATCTGTTGTCCGGTGGCTTCGTCGAGATTGCCGGTCGGCTCGTCCGCGACGAGGATGGCGGGATCGGGCGCCAGTGCGCGGGCGAGCGCCACGCGTTGTTGCTCGCCGCCGGAGAGCTGCGTCGGATAATGATGCAGGCGATCGCCGAGCCCGACCGATTGCAGCTCCTGCGCCGCGCGCCGGGCAGCATCAGGGTTGCCGGCAAGCTCGAGCGGCACCGCGACGTTCTCCAGCGCGGTCATGGTCGGGATCAGATGGAAGGACTGGAAGACGATGCCGACCTGGCGGCCGCGGAAGCGCGCCAGCGCGTCCTCGTCGAGGGCATTGAAAGGGGTGCCATTGACCACCACCTCTCCGCTATCAGGACGCTCCAGCCCCGCCATCACCATCAGCAGCGTGGATTTGCCCGAGCCTGACGGGCCGATCAGGCCGATCGTCTCGCTACGCCCGACCCGCAGGCTGATATCCTTGAGAATGTGGACGCGTGCCGCGCCCGTGCCCAAAGAGAGATTGACGCTGGAGATGGCGATGGTGTCCGCGGTAGCGGCGAGCGAAGAGGGTTCGATGCGAGTGTCCATGGTCCGGTCATATGGCAAGTCCGATAGCGCGGTCGAGAGGCGTTACGGATTGTTCATGCACATAGCCGTGTTGATGCTCGTCTTCATGACAATGGCGAACCCGGCTTGGGCGGAGGCGACAAAACCGGTCAAGCTCGTCGTTCTCGGCGATTCCTTGAGCGCAGGTCTCGGCCTGCCGGCCCAGGAGGCGTTTCCCCAAAAACTTCAAAAGTCCTTGCAGGCCAAAGGCATAGCGGTCGACATGATCAATGCCGGGGTGTCCGGCGACACCACCTCCGGCGGGCGCGATCGGCTCGACTGGTCGGTGCCTGAAGGAACCGAGGGCGTCATCGTCGAGCTCGGCGCCAACGATGCGTTGCGCGGCATCGATCCCGATTTGGCGCGCGCCGCGCTCAGCGACATCGTCCAGCGGCTCAAGGCGCGCAAGATCGCGGTGATGCTGTGTGGCATGGTGGCGCCGCCGAATTACGGCGCCGATTATGCCGCGCGCTTCAATTCGATTTATCCGGATCTGGCGAAACAATTCGACGTGCCGCTCTATCCGTTCTTCCTCGAGGGCGTTGCCGCCGACGCCAAGCTCAACCAGGCCGACGGCATTCATCCGACTGCGGCAGGCGTCGACATCATCGTCGGCAATATCATGCCCAGTGTGGAGGCATTCTTGCGCAACATAAGCGAGCAGCGGCGGTGAAAAGCAGGCAACGCTAACCCTAATTCCCAGGGTTTTCACGGGGTAGCCCGCGCGATGCTTCGCAGAGTCACACAAACGCGATAGGAATCAGGGTACCGGTGATTCGTCACCGGCTCTAAAATTTGGATGTGGTCTTCCCTGGGACCATGCCCAAGCATCGGGAGTGCGAAACGATGCCGCGTTTGTTCACTGGTCTGGAAATCCCGGCCGAAATTGGCCAGACGCTTTCCAATTTGCGAGGTGGCCTTCCCGGCGCCCGCTGGATCGATCCCGAAAATTATCACGTCACCCTGCGCTTCATCGGCGATATCGACGGCATGTCCGCCAACGAGATCGCCTCGATGCTGTTTCGCGTCGACCGCAAGCCTTTCGAGGTCAAGGTGCAGGGCCTCACCAGTTTCGGCGGCCGCAAGCCGCGCGCGGTGGTCGCCACCATCGCGCCGAGCAAGCCGCTGATGGAATTGCAGGCCGAGCTCGAACGCATGATGCAGCGGATCGGTCTCAACCCCGAGGGGCGCAAATACATCCCGCACGTCACGCTCGCCCGCCTGCACGACGCCAGCGATCGCGACGTCGCCGACTATCTGTCGCTGCGCGGCTACTTCCCGAGCAAGGCCTTCACGGCCGAGCGTTTTGTCTTGTTCTCCTCGCGCGCGTCCACCGGCGGCGGGCCGTATGTGGTCGAGGACGCCTACGAGCTGTGTGAGTAGCGGAAAATCGAACGGTGCGGGCCGATCAAATTTGGCGATACGGCTCGCTGGGCCTCAGTATTGCGCTGTACGTCTGGTGCTTGTCCCTCGATGCTTTTTGCGCGCCTTCATGCCAGCGCGGATACGACATCTTGATCACCGGGCCGTTCGGTCTGTTAGCGTCCGTTACGAGTTGGACCTGGCTCGCCAACCCTGTGCTTTTTTCGGCATGGTTTGGTCTCGCGGTCGCGGACAGGATCTCTGACGCGAGATTCTTGGCATTTGGTGCAGGCTTGGCTGCACTCGTCGTCGCGGCATCGTTTCTGCTTCAACGGGAAGTCATGATGAATGAAGCTGGCATCCTCAATCCCATCCGGGCCTATGGGGCCGGGTATTGGGTTTGGTTGTCGAGCATGGCCGTCTGCTGCGTTGGAGGCTTGGCGACGGCCGAGCTTTCGGCGCAACAAGAATACGGAATGAAATCCCTGCAGCCGCTCCTGCCGAAGGCGACTGCGTGCTGTGCGCGTAGTTCTGCACCTCGCCGCGTTATCGCGGTTGCAATGCGCCCGATCGGTTGACGTCGGTCTTCGCAAAGTCCTCGCCCTTGAACAGCAGCGGTTCGCTGCGAGTGGTGGCGAGCGCATAAGAAAAGCAATCACCGTAGTTGAGCGATGCGGCGTGTCGTCCCTTCCCGTAACGCCGCCACGCGCGCCGTGCTGCATCGACTTGCACGGCATCGACTGCGACGATCTCGGCGCCGATCTTGACGAGCCAGAGATCGAACTCGCGCCCGCCTGCATCGCCCAGCCGGGTCTCGATCACCATCGTTGCTTCAAGCACTGTGGCTGCAGAGATCAGGCGGATCGGATCATCCACGATCAGTCGCTCAATATCGGCTGCATCGTCTTCGTTGAGCGCGATGGCCACGATCGCCGATGTGTCGATCACCATCAGCGTGGCAATCCATGCTCGTCGTATCCGAGAATTTCCTCCGGCGTGCGGTCGTCCACGACACGCATTTCGCTCCAGCGCCGTCTGATCTCGGCGAGGTCTTCGAGCAGCGCGTCCTTGCGCGTTTGAGCGTTGAGCCGGCGCAATCGTTCCTCGATCGCGCGCTTGGTCGCAGTCGTGATGTTCTCCCCTGTCAATTGCGCCAGACTCCGGGCCAATTGCTCGGTTTCGGGGTCCTTGATGCTTAACGCCATGTCCAGGTTCCTAGGTACCTCGTCGGGGATATTCTACCTTGAGAGATCGAAATATGGAAACGCCGAAGCCGAGAACAAAAATCGAACAGGTTTCCTGATGGCGCTATATTGGCCTTGACCCCCAGTGGTCTAGGTAAACTGCCTGCCTACGGAGGGCATCGCGAATGAGTGAGGCCGACGACTACACGATCTTTTCGAGAAGCAGGACCGACAAGACCTACGTTGGTCCTTCCTTTCCAACGCTTAGCGGCCAGCGGCTTCGAATCGCCAATAAGTACATTGATGGGGAGGGAGGGTATGAGTTTGCGCTTGTGAAGGACGAGATCGTCCTTCGTACCACGCGGGGCGGCCGCTTTCAGATCAAGGCGACCTTTGTCGAGGATGATCGCTCATTTCGGACCGTCACAAATAAAAAATTCACCAACAACGGCCGAGGACGGGAGCACTTCACCCTTCTTCCGGGGGAAATCGCAACGCTTCTAAAATTTCTCTCGAACATCAAACGCGTCCATTTCCCGAACGAGGGCAAGATCAACATCACGGACGCCGACCTTGAGAAGCTCCTCCTCAATCCCATCCAGGTTAAGAGGCTAGCTAGGGACAACCAGGAGCTGCTCGCGGCTTTCGCGCGTACCGAAATCACCAGCGAAGATATCGTTGCGTTGGGCCATCGGCGTAAGCAGTTGCTGAAGTTCAAGCGGCTGGTGACAGACTCTGCTTACTTCGAAGTGGTTCTGCGCGAGCACCCCAAGGGACCGGAAGATGTCTGGCAGAAATTCTTTGAGGCCAATCCGTGGATTTTCGGCTGCGGTCTATCGTTGATCCATTTTGGTCCGCTAGATGAGCGCGGGCTTGAGCAAACTGTGCGGGGGTTCGATCTCACCGGTCCGGGCAAGCGCGTAGATGCGTTGCTGAAGTCGAGCGCGATGCTGAGTACGACTTGCTTCGTAGAGATCAAGCGCCACGATACAGACTTGGTCGCAGAGAGTAGTTATCGCGCGGGCGTCTGGCAGCCGTCCAAAGAGCTGTCGGGGGCTGTCGCCCAGATACAGGGCACAGTTTCGGCGGCGCTTGAGCAATGGCAGGCGCGTGAGGCGATTGTGGATGGGGAGGGCAACCCGACCGGCGAGACCCTGTTCACGACTGAACCTCGATCATTTGTGATCTGCGGAAGTCTCAGCGAGTTTCAAGCACCACGTGGCATCAACGAACGCAAATTCCGATCATTCGAGCTTTATAGAAGAAACCTGATCCGGCCTGCGATCATCACCTTTGACGAGTTGTACGAACGTGCTCGCTTCATTGTGGAGGCTGACGGCATCCAGCAGCCCGCATAGGGGGCGCCGGGCGACAGATGCCGCGTCCAAGCGGGCGGGAAGAGAAATCCGCATACCCCGTCCACCAATTCACGGCTTGCAATTTCCATCCGTCTCTGGCGGTAAAGGGCCATGCTCTCGACCCCCAACTCCCCCTTCAGCGAAGCGTATCAGGCCCAGATCGCCTCCGGTGCGATCGAGCCGGATGCGGCGCAGGCCGAGGTCGCCGAAGCCTATGCGGCGCTGGATCTGCGGCTTGCGAACTACAGTCCGCAGCGCAAGCAGGGGCTGCTCGCCCGTCTGTTCGGCGGCGGTGACAAGGACGAGGCGCCGCGCGGGCTCTACATCCATGGCGAGGTCGGCCGTGGCAAGACCATGCTGATGGACCTGTTCTTCCAGCACTCCTCGGTCGAGCACAAGCGGCGCGCGCATTTCCACGAGTTCATGGCCGACGTGCATGAGCGCATCTACGACTATCGCCAGAGCATCGCGCGCGGCGACATCGCCGATGGCGACGTCATTGCCCTGACCGCGAACGCGATCTTCGAGGAGAGCTGGCTGCTCTGCTTCGACGAATTCCACGTCACCGACATCGCGGACGCGATGATCCTCGGGCGCCTGTTCGCCAAACTGTTCGAGCTCGGCACCGTCGTGGTCGCGACCTCCAACGTCGCGCCCGACGATCTCTACAAGGGCGGGCTGAACCGCTCGCTGTTCCTGCCCTTCATCAAGCAGATCACCGACCACATGGACGTCGCACGGCTCGACGCGCGCACCGACTTCCGGCTGGAGAAGCTGCAGGGCGTGCCGATGTGGCTGACGCCGGCGGACGCCGATGCGGATGCCGCGCTCGACCGTGCCTGGTCGCGCATGTCGGGCGGCGCCAAATGCCGCTCGCGCGACATTTCGATCAAGGGCCGCATCCTGCACGTGCCGTGCTCGGCGCACGGCGTGGCGCGGTTCTCGTTCGCCGATCTCTGCGAGAAGCCGCTCGGCGCATCGGATTACCTCAGGCTGGCGCACGACTATCACACCATCCTGGTCGACCGTATCCCAGTGCTGGATCTCTCCCAGCGCAACGCCGCCAAGCGCTTCATCACGCTGATCGACACGCTCTATGACAATGCGGTGAAGCTGATGGCCTCGGCCGACGCCAACCCGATCTCGCTGTACCTCGCCCATGAGGGCGTTGAGGCCATGGAGTTCAAGCGGACGGCCTCGCGGCTGATCGAGATGAGCTCGGAATCCTATCTGGCGCTGGCGCATGGCCGCAAGGATTCCACCGCCAGCGGCTCCACCAAGGGCCTGGTGGAGACTTAAGTCCTATTTGCCAGCGCTGTCATTTGAGGCCGCCGCGCGCCCTGAAATCCGGTGCGTCACTTTCGGGTTAACGCCTGCGCGGCGCGGGAATGACCGGGTTGCGCTCGTAAACGCGCCAAGCCCGACAATTGGGCATTGGGCGACTTGAACGGGGGAGGCGAAAGGGATAACCACCCTCTCAGTTTTCCCCACCTTACGTGTCTAAAGGACAGGTTCACATGGCGCGCGACAAGATTGCTTTGATTGGCTCCGGTCAGATCGGCGGAACGCTGGCTCACCTCATCGGCCTGAAAGAACTGGGCGACGTCGTGATGTTCGACATCGCCGAGGGCGTGCCGCAGGGCAAGGCACTCGACATCGCGCAGTCCTCGCCGGTCGACGGTTTCGACGCGCACTACACCGGCGCCAACTCTTACGAAGCGCTCGACAACGCCAAGGTCTGCATCGTCACCGCCGGCGTGCCGCGCAAGCCCGGCATGAGCCGCGACGACCTCCTCTCCATCAACCTCAAGGTCATGGAGCAGGTCGGTGCGGGCATCAAGAAGTACGCGCCCGACGCGTTCGTCATCTGCATCACCAACCCGCTCGACGCCATGGTCTGGGCGCTGCAGAAGGCCTCGGGCCTGCCGCACAAGAAGGTCGTCGGCATGGCCGGCGTGCTGGATTCGGCGCGCTTCCGCTACTTCCTGGCCGACGAGTTCAACGTCTCCGTCGAAGACGTCACCGCCTTCGTGCTCGGCGGCCACGGCGACACCATGGTGCCGCTGGTGAAGTACTCCACCGTCGCCGGCATCCCGCTGCCCGACCTCGTCAAGATGGGCTGGACCTCGCAGGCGCGCCTCGACGAGATCGTCGACCGCACGCGCAACGGCGGCGCCGAGATCGTCAACCTGCTCAAGACCGGCTCGGCCTTCTACGCCCCGGCCGCCTCGGCGATCGCGATGGCCGAGAGCTATCTGCGTGACAAGAAGCGCGTCCTGCCCTGCGCCGCCTACCTGAACGGCGAATACAGCGTGAAGGACATGTATGTCGGCGTGCCCGTCGTGATCGGCTCCAAGGGTGTCGAGCGCGTCGTCGAGATCGAGCTCGCCGGCAAGGACCGCGAAGCCTTCGACAAGTCGGTCGGCGCCGTCCAGGGCCTGGTCGACGCCTGCAAGAAGATCGCCCCCGATCTTCTCGGCCGCTAAGCGCCAAGCACGTCCCGCCGAAGCCCGAAAACCGGTCTTCGGCGGTTTCATTTCCGGGGCCGGGTTGTCGGGACAGGCTCCGGGTCGGCAGTCCAGATCGATGTCAAAGAATCCGGGTTGCAGTTCCTGTGGTATATGGTATGCCAGCCACAAGACTGAGGTGGGCCCAAGAGGTCACCGCCCGCGGGTTCAGGGAGCGACCATATGAATATCCATGAATATCAGGCCAAAGCGCTGCTGGGTGAGTTCGGCGTGCCGATCTCCAAGGGCGTCCCGGTGCTCAAGGCCGCAGATGCGGAAGCCGCCGCCAAGGCGCTGCCGGGTCCGGTCTATGTGGTGAAGAGCCAGATCCACGCCGGCGGCCGCGGCAAGGGCAAGTTCAAGGAAGCCTCGGCCGGCGACAAGGGCGGCGTCCGCATCGCCAAGTCGGCCGCAGAAGTCTCCGAATTCGCCAAGCAGATGCTGGGCGCGACGCTGGTGACGATCCAGACCGGTCCCGCCGGCAAGCAGGTCAACCGCCTCTACATCGAGGACGGCTCCGACATCGACAAGGAATTCTACCTCTCGATCCTGGTCGACCGCGAGACCTCGCGCGTCTCCTTCGTCGTCTCGACCGAGGGCGGCGTCAACATCGAGGACGTCGCGCACAACACGCCCGAGAAGATCGTCACCTTCTCGGTCGATCCCGCCACCGGCATCATGGGCCATCACGGCCGCACGGTCGCGAACGCGCTGAAGCTCTCCGGTGATCTCGCCAAGCAGGCCGAGAAGCTCACTGCGCAGCTTTACGCTGCCTTCGTCGCCAAGGACATGTCGATGCTGGAGATCAACCCGCTGGTCGTGACCAAGCAGGGCCAGCTCCGCGTGCTCGACGCCAAGGTGTCGTTCGACGACAACGCGCTGTTCCGTCACCCCGAAGTGCTCGCGCTGCGCGACGAGACCGAGGAAGACGCCAAGGAGATCGAGGCGTCCAAGCATGATCTCAACTACGTCACGCTCGACGGCAACATCGGCTGCATGGTCAACGGCGCCGGCCTCGCCATGGCGACGATGGACATCATCAAGCTCTACGGCATGGCGCCGGCCAACTTCCTCGACGTCGGCGGCAGCGCCAGCAAGGAGAAGGTCGCGGCCGCCTTCAAGATCATCACCGCCGATCCCAACGTGAAGGGCATCCTGGTCAACATCTTCGGCGGCATCATGAAGTGCGACGTGATCGCCGAGGGCGTCACGGCTGCGGTGCGCGAAGTCGGCCTCAGCGTGCCCCTGGTGGTCCGCCTCGAAGGCACCAACGTCGAGCTCGGCAAGAAGATCATCAATGAATCCGGACTGAACGTGGTGCCGGCCGACAATCTCGACGACGCCGCGCAGAAGATCGTGAAGGCCGTCAAGGGAGGCTAAGGCCATGGCCCAGGACCATCTCGCCGCATCATCTCCGCTTCCCGAGCACGCGCGTCTTGCCGCGTTCGCCGGCGAATGGGATGGCGAGGAGATGGTCTTCCCGTCGCGCTGGACGGCCGGCGGGCCGGCGACCTCGCGCACCGTCGCGCGCATGGACCTCAATGGATTCTACCTGATCCAGGACAGTGTCCAGATGCGCGACGGCAAGCAGGTCTTCGCCACCCACGGCATCTTCACCTACGATCGCGACGACCGGACCTACAAATTGTTCTGGTACGACTCGCTCGGCTACACCCCGCCCTCGCCCGCTTCCGGCGGGTGGGTCGGCAAGACCCTGACGCTGGTGCGCGGCTCGCTCCGCGGCAATGCGCGCCATGTCTACGAGATCATCGACGACAATTCCTACTCGCTGAAGATTCAGTTCTCACCGGATGCGGAAGGCTGGGCCGACGTGCTCACCGGCGTCTACCGCCGCATCCACTGACCCTCTCACTCCGTTAGTTTCGCGAAAGCAGACCTCATGTCCATCCTGATCGACAAGAACACCAAGGTCATCTGCCAGGGCTTCACCGGCAAGAACGGCACCTTCCACTCCGAGGCCGCGATCGCCTACGGCACCAAGATGGTCGGCGGCACCTCGCCGGGAAAAGGCGGCTCGACGCATCTCGGCCTGCCCGTGTTCGACACCGTGCGCGATGCGCGTGAGAAGACCGGCGCCGATGCCTCGGTGATCTACGTGCCGCCGCCGGGCGCGGCGGATGCGATCTGCGAAGCCATCGACGCCGAGATACCGCTGATCGTCTGCATCACCGAGGGCATTCCCGTCGTCGACATGGTGCGCGTGAAGCGCTCGCTGATCGGCTCCAAGTCGCGCCTGATCGGGCCGAACTGCCCGGGCGTCATGACCGCCGGCGAGTGCAAGATCGGCATCATGCCCGCCAACATCTTCAAGACCGGTTCCGTCGGCATCGTTTCCCGTTCGGGCACGCTGACCTACGAAGCCGTGTTCCAGACCTCCCAGGAAGGCCTCGGCCAGACCACCGCGGTCGGCATCGGCGGCGACCCGGTCAAGGGAACCGAGTTCATCGACGTCCTCGAAATGCTGCTGGCCGACCCCAAGACCGAGTCGATCATCATGATCGGCGAGATCGGCGGTTCCGCCGAGGAGGACGCCGCCCAGTTCCTCAAGGACGAGGCCAAGCGCGGCCGCAAGAAGCCGATGGTCGGCTTCATCGCGGGTGTCACTGCCCCTCCCGGTCGCCGCATGGGCCATGCCGGTGCGATCATCTCGGGCGGCAAGGGCGACGCCGGTTCCAAGACCGAAGCGATGAAATCGGCAGGGATTACAGTGTCCCCGTCGCCCGCCCGCCTCGGCCATACGCTTGCCGAAAAGTTGAAGGGCTAATTCACTTCTTCGTGCTTTTCCGGGCGAAGTTTCGCAGCAAATAGGGTAAAGGGTGCCTGTCGCGCCGAGCCTCTGCCGGGGAGCTCGGTGCCAGCGCCGTTTGTTATGCGCGAACCGAAATCGCCAGGAACTCCAGTATGTCTCGCCAGGACGCGAACGCAGCCTTTGCCCTGTCATCCTTTTTGCAGGGCACCAACGCCACCTACATCGACGAAATCTACGCCCGCTACCAGAAGGACCCGTCCTCGGTCGACGCCGAGTGGCAGGAGTTCTTCAAGAGCCTGAACGACGCGCCCGCTGACATCAGCAAGAACGCCGAAGGGCCGTCCTGGGAGCGCGACAACTGGCCGCTGACCCCGCAGGACGACCTGACCTCCGCCCTCGACGGCAACTGGGCCGAGGTCGAGAAGACGGTCGGTGCCAAGATCGCCGCCAAGGCGCAGGCCAAGGGTGCCGACATCTCCTCCGCCGATCTGCTCCAGGCCACGCGCGACTCCGTCCGCGCCCTGATGCTGATCCGCTCCTACCGCATGCGCGGCCATTTCCACGCCAAGCTCGATCCGCTCGGCATCGAGGCCCAGCGCAACCGCGAAGAGCTCGACCCGCGCACCTACGGCTTCAGCGAAGCCGATTTCGACCGCAAGATCTTCCTCGATCACGTGCTCGGTCTCGAATACGGCAGCTTGCGCGAGATCACCGCGATCTGCGAGCGCACTTACTGCCAGACGCTCGGCGTCGAGTTCATGCATATCAGCAACGCCGCGCAGAAGGCGTGGATCCAGGAGCGCATCGAGGGACCCGATAAGGAGATCTCGTTCACGCGCGAAGGTCGCCGCGCCATCCTGATGAAGCTGGTCGAAGCCGAGGGCTTCGAGAAGTTCTGCGACACCAAGTTCACCGGCACCAAGCGCTTCGGCCTCGACGGCGGCGAATCCCTGATCCCCGCGCTCGAGCAGATCATCAAGCGCGGCGGCAATCTCGGCGTGAAGGAAATCGTGCTGGGCATGCCGCATCGCGGCCGCCTCAACGTGCTGACGCAGGTGATGGGCAAGGCGCACCGCGCGCTGTTCCACGAGTTCAAGGGCGGCTCGGCCAATCCCGATGCGGTCGAAGGCTCGGGCGACGTCAAGTATCACCTCGGCGCCTCCTCGGACCGCGAGTTCGACGGCAACCGCATCCATCTGTCGCTGACCGCCAACCCCTCGCATCTCGAGATCGTCGATCCCGTCGTGCTCGGCAAGGTGCGCGCCAAGCAGGACCAGCACGGCGATCCCCCTGATATGCGCATCTCCGTGATGCCGCTCCTGATGCACGGCGACGCTGCGTTCGCCGGCCAAGGCGTGGTCGCGGAATGCTTCGGCCTGTCGGACCTGAAGGGCTACCGCACCGGCGGCTCCGTGCACTTCATCGTCAACAACCAGATCGGCTTCACCACCTATCCGCGCTACTCGCGCTCCTCGCCCTATCCGTCCGACGTGGCGAAGATGATCGACGCGCCGATCTTCCACGTGAACGGCGACGATCCGGAAGCCGTCGTGTTCGCGGCCAAGGTCGCGACCGAATTCCGGCAGAAGTTCCACAAGCCCGTCGTGATCGACATGTGGTGCTATCGCCGCTACGGCCACAACGAGGGCGACGAGCCGGCCTTCACCCAGCCGGTGATGTACAAGCGCATCGCGGCCCATCCCTCGACCCTGACGCTCTACTCCAAGCGCCTGATCGCCGAAGGCGTGGTCACCGAGGGCGAGGTCGACAAGCTCAAGGCCGACTGGCGCGCCCGGCTCGATGCCGAGTTCGAGGCCGGCACCTCCTACAAGCCGAACAAGGCCGACTGGCTCGACGGCAAGTGGGCGGGCTTCAAGATCGCCGACCAGGAAGAGGATGCGCGCCGCGGCGTCACCGGCGTCGATCTGCCCGTCCTCAAGGACCTCGGCCGCAAGATCACCAAGGTGCCGGACGGCTTCCGCGTCCACCGCACCATCCAGCGCTTCCTGGAGAACCGCTCCAAGGCGATCGAGAGCGGCAACGGCATCGATTGGGCGACCGGCGAGGCGCTGGCGTTCTGCACGCTGCTGAACGAGAACCACCATGTCCGTCTGTCCGGCCAGGACTGCGAGCGCGGCACCTTCTCGCAGCGTCACTCGGTCCTGATCGACCAGGAAGACGAGAGCCGCTACACGCCGTTCAACCATCTCGGCAACGAGCAGGGCCATTACGAGGTCATCAACTCGCTGCTGTCGGAAGAAGCCGTGCTCGGCTTCGAATACGGCTACTCGCTCGCCGAGCCGAACACGCTGACGCTGTGGGAAGCCCAGTTCGGCGACTTCGCCAACGGTGCGCAGGTCCTGTTCGACCAGTTCATCTCCTCCGGCGAGCGCAAATGGCTGCGCATGTCCGGCCTCGTCTGCCTGCTGCCGCATGGCTATGAGGGCCAGGGACCGGAGCACTCCTCGGCGCGCCTCGAGCGTTACCTGCAGATGTGCGCGGAAGACAACATGCAGGTGGTCTACCCGACCACGCCGGCGAACTACTTCCACGCGCTGCGCCGGCAGCTGCATCGCGAGATCCGCAAGCCGCTGATCATGATGACGCCGAAGTCGCTGCTGCGTCACAAGCGGGCGGTGTCGCGTCTCGAGGAGCTGGCGAAGGGAACCACCTTCCACCGCATCCTCTATGATGACGCCCAGATGCTGCCGAACGAAGCCATCAAGCTCGTTCCGGACGAGAAGGTCCGCCGCATCGTGCTGTGCTCCGGCAAGGTCTATTACGACCTCTACGAGGAGCGCGAGAAGCGCGGCATCGACGACATCTATCTGATGCGCGTCGAGCAGCTCTATCCGGTGCCGCTGAAGGCGCTGGTGGCCGAGCTGTCGCGCTTCAAGAAGGCCGAAGTGGTGTGGTGCCAGGAAGAGCCCCGCAACATGGGTGCCTGGCACTTCATCGAGCCCTATCTGGAATGGGTGCTGAACCAGGTGAACGGCGTGAGCCGGCGTCCGCGTTATGTCGGCCGCGCCGCTTCCGCCGCGACCGCCACGGGTCTGATGTCCAAGCATCAGGCTCAGCTGAAGGCGTTCCTGGACGAAGCACTGAGCTGAGACGTTTTTAAACTCTGTCATTGCCCGCGAAGGCGGGCAATCCAGTACGCCGTGACCTTCGTGACCTGAACGAACGCCGCGGAGTACTGGATGCCCCGCCTTCGCGGGGCATGACCTATGAATTCATGACCGCATTGGCGATCCCTTAAGGAAAAGACCATGACTGAAATTCGTGTGCCGACGCTCGGCGAATCCGTCACCGAGGCCACCATCGGCCGCTGGTTCAAGAAGGCCGGCGACCCCGTCGCGGTCGACGAGCCCTTGGTGGAGCTCGAGACCGACAAGGTCACCATCGAAGTCCCCGCGCCCTCCGCCGGCACGCTGAGCGAGATCATCGCCGCCGACGGCGCGACGGTCGCGGTCGGTGCGCTGCTCGGGCAGATCACCGATGGCGTCGGTGCTGCGAAGCCCGCTGCCGCACCCGCCAAGCCTGCCGCTGCTCCGGCGCCCACTGCTGCACCCGCGCCGGCTCCGGCCGCGAAGGCGGCCCCGGCCGATGCGCCGCTGGCGCCGTCCGTGCGAAAACTCTCCGCCGAGACCGGCATCGACGCCTCGACCGTTCCGGGCTCCGGCAAGGACGGCCGCGTCACCAAGGGCGACATGCTCGCTGCGATCGAGCGCGCGGCTTCCGCGCCGACCCCGGTCAACCAGCCCGCCGCCGCCGTGCAGGTGCGCGCGCCGTCGCCGGCCGATGACGCCGCCCGCGAAGAGCGCGTCAAGATGACCCGCCTGCGCCAGACCATCGCGCGCCGCCTGAAGGACGTGCAGAACACCGCGGCCATGCTGACGACCTTCAACGAGGTCGACATGACCAACGTGATGGCGCTGCGTGCCCACTACAAGGATGCGTTCGAGAAGAAGCACGGCGCCAAGCTCGGCTTCATGGGCTTCTTCACCAAGGCCGTGGTGCAGGCGCTGAAGGACATCCCGGCCGTCAACGCCGAGATCGACGGCACCGATCTGATCTACAAGAACTACTATCACATCGGCGTCGCCGTCGGCACCGACAAGGGCCTCGTCGTGCCCGTGGTGCGCGACTGCGACCACAAGTCGATCTCCGACATCGAGAAGGGCATCGCCGATTTCGGCCGCCGCGCCCGTGACGGCCAGCTCAAGATCGACGAGATGCAGGGCGGCACCTTCACCATCACCAATGGCGGCATCTACGGCTCGCTGATGTCGACCCCGATCCTGAACGCGCCGCAGTCCGGCATTCTCGGCATGCACAAGATCCAGGATCGTCCGATGGTCGTCGGCGGCAAGATCGAGGTCCGCCCGATGATGTATCTGGCGCTGTCCTACGATCACCGCGTCATCGACGGCAAGGAAGCCGTCACCTTCCTGGTTCGCGTCAAGGAGAGCCTGGAAGATCCGGCGCGTCTGGTGCTCGATCTCTGATCCCTGATGCTTTGCGAGCGCCGTCGCCGGCTTGCGCGACGGCGCGTGTCGAACCATGGAGGCGCGCGTGACGGATAAGGTCGTTGTCATCACCGGCGGCAGCCGCGGCATCGGGCGGGCGACCGCGCTTGCGGCGGCCGCGCGCGGCTATCGCGTCGTGGTTGGCTATGCCAGCAACAAGAAGGCCGCCGACGAGGTGGTCGCGCAGATCGAGGCCAGCAACGGCAAGGCGATCGCGGTGAAATGCGACGTCGCCGAGGAGCGCGACATCGTCGACCTGTTCAAGGAGGCCGACAAGTTCGGCACGCTTGGCGCGCTCGTCAACAATGGCGGCATCGTCGGCACCAGCGGCGTGCGTGTCGACGAGATGTCGGCCGAACGCATCCAGCGCGTGCTGGCGATCAACGTCACCGGCTCGATCCTCTGCGCCCGCGAAGCCGTGAAGCGTATGTCGACCAGGCACGGCGGCAAGGGCGGCGTCATCGTCAATCTGTCGTCGGTCGCGGCCAAGCTCGGCGCACCCAACACCTATGTCGATTACGCCGCGTCCAAGGGCGCGATCGATTCCTTCACCACCGGTCTCGGCTATGAGGTCGCAAACGAGGGCATTCGCGTCGCGGGCATTCGCCCCGGCCTGATCGATACCGAAATCCACGCCTCGGGCGGCGAGCCCGATCGGCACCATCGTCTCGCGCATATGGTGCCGATGAAGCGCGTCGGTACCGCCGACGAGATCGCGAGCGCCATCATCTGGCTGATGTCGGACGAGGCGTCCTACATCACCGCGGCCACGCTCGATGTGTCCGGCGGACGCTGACGCGCCGCGCGGACGCTGACACATCTCATCACGTTAAACCTTACGGGACTTTCTCTCATGGCTACCTACGATCTCGTCGTCATCGGCACCGGACCTGGCGGTTATGTCTGTGCGGTGCGCGCAGCCCAGCTCGGCATGAAAGTCGCCGTGGTCGAAAAGAACGCCACCCTCGGCGGCACCTGCCTCAATGTCGGCTGCATGCCCTCGAAGGCGCTGCTGCACGCCTCCGAGATGTTCGAGGAAGTCGGGCACTCCTTCGCCAAGATGGGCGTGAGCGTTTCCGCGCCGAAGCTCGATCTGCCCGCGATGATGAACTTCAAGCAGCAGGGCATCGACGGCAACGTGAAGGGCGTCGAGTTCCTGATGAAGAAGAACAAGGTCGACGTGCTCAAGGGCACCGGCAAGGTCCTCGGCACCGGCAAGGTCGAAGTCTCCGCCGACGGCAAGTCGCAAGTGGTCGAGACCAAGAACATCGTGATCGCCACCGGCTCGGACATCGCGCGCCTCAAGGGCATCGAGATCGACGAGAAGCGCATCGTGTCGTCCACCGGCGCGCTGTCGCTGGACAAGGTCCCCGGCAAGCTCCTCATCGTTGGCGCCGGCGTGATCGGCCTCGAGCTCGGCTCGGTCTGGCACCGTCTCGGCGCCGAAGTCGTCGTCGTCGAATTCCTTGATCGCATCCTGCCCGGCATGGATGGTGAGATCGCCAAGCAATTCCAGCGCATCCTCGAGAAGCAGGGCTTTGCGTTCAAGCTCGGCGCGAAAGTCACGGGCGTGGATACTTCAGGCAAGACGCTGAAGGCGACGGTCGAGCCGGCCGCCGGCGGCGCGGCTGAAACCATCGAGGCCGATGTCGTTCTGGTCTGCATCGGCCGCGTGCCCTACACCGAGGCGCTCGGCCTGAAGGAAGCGGGCGTTGCGCTCGATCCCCGCGGCCGCGTGCAGATCGATCCGCATTTCGCCACCAGCCTGAAAGGCGTTTACGCCATTGGTGACGTCGTTGCAGGCCCGATGCTCGCGCATAAGGCCGAGGATGAGGGCGTTGCCGTCGCCGAGATCATCGCAGGCCAGGCCGGCCATGTGAATTACGACGTGATCCCGGGCGTCGTGTATACCACGCCGGAAGTGTCCTCCGTCGGCAAGACCGAAGAGGAATTGAAGCAGGCGGGCACCGCCTATACCGTCGGAAAGTTTCCCTTCACTGCCAATGGCCGCTCCAAGGTCAACCAGACCACCGACGGCTTTGTGAAGATTCTCGCAGATGCGAAGACCGATCGCGTGCTTGGCGTGCACATTATCGGCCGCGAAGCCGGCGAAATGATCCATGAAGCCTGTGTTCTCATGGAGTTTGGCGGCAGTGCGGAAGATCTCGCGCGCACCTGCCACGCCCATCCGACCCGCTCGGAAGCGGTCAAGGAAGCCGCGCTTGCAGTCGGCAAGCGGGCCATCCATATGTAGCAACGCGCCCAGCGCTGAATCGGGCGGGAAACATATGCTGCGCCGCCTTCTTCAACCGGTCTGGGTCCTGCTTGCGATCATCTTCCTGATCGAAGCCTGGCTATGGGACCATCTCGAGCCGATCGTTGCGAAAGTTGTCGCAGCGATCCCGCTAGCGCGCTTCAAGCATTGGCTGGCCGATCGCGTCGATGCACTGTCGCCGGCGACGACGCTGATCATCTTCGCCGTGCCGATCATCCCGTTGTTTCCGCTCAAGCTGATCGGGCTGTGGCTGCTCACCCATGAATATTGGATGACCGGCGTATCCACGTTCCTGTTCGCCAAGTTGCTCGGCGTCGGCGTCACCGCCTTCGTGTTCGACGTCACGCGCTCCAAGCTGTTGGAGATGCGCTGGTTCGAGCGGATCTACGATCTCGTGATGAAGATCCGTGCCAAGGCCACCGAGCTCGTCGATCCCATCAAGCGCCGCGTCCGCGAGCTGATCGCCGGCAACGGCGAAGGCTGGTCGTCACGCACGCTGCGCCTGATCCAGCGCTTCAGGAAGAGCGTGCACCAGGCGCGCTAGCTGCCGGAGCACACCTCTATCCGCCGTCATTGCGAGCGCAGCGAAGCAATCCAGAATCTTTCCGCGGAGGCAGTCTGGATTGCTTCGTCGCAAGGGCTCCTCGCAATGACGCGGAGAGTACAGCGATCTCTCCTCTCCTAATGCAAATGCAGCAAATGCGGCCACCACAGGCCGAGCGCGGTCATGAACAGGCCGGCGAGGGTCAGGATGCCGCTGACATAGGCCAGCGCGAACATGCCGGTGATGATGGTGGCCGAAGCCAGCACGATGCCGATCTGGAAGGCGGCCGAGGCCAGCTCGAAATGGTGGTACTTCGCGGTTGCCTCGTCGCGATCGTGCTCGGCGTGCTTGGCCTTCTCGGCGAGCTGCTCGGTGCCTTCGCCGGTCTCGGGCTCGGAGCGATAGCGCTGCGCGGTCCTGGTCCAGTCGTCGACCTGCTTCTGCACGGCGGGCTTCTGCGCCTCGTCCGCGGCGGCGAGTGCGAGCTTGCCCTGCTCGGCCGCGGTCACCACCACCGTGCGGCGGATGCTCTTGGCCTGGAAGAACGCCCAGAGATTGGCGGCCTCGACGTTCTTGCTGATCGATTCGGTCTGCGCGCCCTTGCCGAGCGTCTCCGAGACCGCCAGGAATAGCGCCAGCACCGCGATCAAGAGCGCGATCTTCTTGTTCGAGCCGGACGCGTGTTCGGCGTGCTCGGCATGCTCCATGCTTTCATGTGCGCTCATGATTCCCCTCCGCTTCGGTTCCGCAACGATTGACCGAACCGCGCGGCCTGCGCAAGAGGCACGCGCGCTGTGACAGCTTCATGTCAGGAATCGGCGGCCTTCACCGCCGCGGATGCGCGCTGGCATAGACTTCCAGCAGGCGCTCGGAATCGATGCCGGTATAGACCTGCGTCGTCGACAGCGAGGAATGTCCGAGCAATTCCTGGATGGCGCGCAAGTCGCCGCCGCGCGACAGCAGGTGCGTGGCGAAAGAGTGGCGTAGCGCGTGCGGCGTCGCGCTGTCGGGCAGGCCGAGCGCGCCGCGCAGCCGCTCCATCGCGAGCTGGATGATGCGCGGGCTCAACGGGCCGCCGCGTGCGCCGACGAAGATCGGGCCTTCCGCGGGCAGCGGATAGGGGCACATCGCAACATAGTCCTGCACCAGCTCCAGCACGTTCTGCAGCACCGGCACCATGCGGGTCTTGTTGCCTTTGCCTGTGACGACCAGCACGTCGCCTTCGCCCGGCCTCGGCACCTCGCGGCGCTTCAGGCCGAGCGCTTCAGAGATGCGCAGGCCCGAGCCGTAGAGCAGCGCCATCACCGCGGCATCGCGCGCGAGGATCCAGGTCTCGCGTTCCTCGCCGGCGCGCTCGTCGGCATCGGCCAGACGTTTGGCAGACGCCATCGGCAACGGCTTCGGCAGGCTCTTCGCCACCTTCGGTGCGCGGATCGCGGAGAGCGCGCCGACCTTGCCCTTGCCCTCGCGTTCGAGGAAGCGGCCGAACGAACGTAGGCCCGCCAATGCGCGCATCAGTGAGCGGCCGGCGATGTCGTCGGCGCGGCGCATCGCCATGAAGGCGCGGACGTCGGTCGCCTCCAGCGCGGCGAAGCGCTTGAGCGTCACGCGCTCGCCCCAATGCGAACAAAGGAAATCCAGGCACTGCCGCAAGTCGCGGCCATAGGCCTCCAGCGTCTTCGGCGACAGCCGCCGCTCGGCGCCGAGATGCGACAGCCAGCGCGTCATCTCCTGCGCGATCGAGGGATCGGCGCTGGCGAGCTCGATTTGGGGTGCGGCGGCTTTGCTCATGCGCTCTGGACGAATTGATTCCGCAGAGTATATCGCATCAGACCCGTTAACGTTCGCTAAGGTCGTGCCCTCGCGCTAGGCTGAAAGCCCAAAGGTTCCGATTCCCTCTCCATGGATCACTCGTCCCGCAGCTCGACCGCCCCAACCAACACGACCGGCATGGTCGACGTGCTGGTGCCGGTCGCGCTCGACCAGACCTATTCCTACAAGGTGCCGCGCGCGATGGAGCTGAAGGCGGGCGATCTCGTCGCCGTGCCGCTCGGCCCGCGCGAGGTGCTGGCCGTGGTCTGGGGCGAAAACGCCAATCCGGATCCGCGCCTGCACAACCGCCTCAAGGAAGTCAGCGAGAAGCTCGATATTCCCCCGCTCAAGCCCGAGCTGCGCCAGGTCGTCGACTGGGTCGCCAATTACACGCTGAGCCCGCGCGGCATGGTGCTGCGCATGTGCCTGCGGATGGGCGAGAATCTCGGCCCCGAGCGGGTGCGTCCCGGCGTGCGCCTGGTCGGCGATCCGCCGAAGCGGCTGACGCCGGCGCGGGCGCGCGTGATCGAGGTCCTGTCGGACCGGCTGCTGCACGGCAAGTCGGAGGCGGCGAAGGAGGCAGGCGTTTCGGCCGGCGTCATCGACGGCCTCGTCGACGAAGGCACGCTGACGGTCGAGCCGATGCCGCCGCCTGCGCCGCCGCCGGTGCCCGATCCGGAATTCGGCCGGCCGGATTTTTCGCCGCTGCAGCGGGCCGGCGTGGATGCGATGCGTGCGCTTGCCGCCAACGGCACCTTTCATGTGGCGCTGCTCGACGGTGTCACCGGCTCGGGCAAGACCGAGGTCTATTTCGAGGCGGTCGCGGAAACCATCCGCCGCGGCAAGCAATCGCTGATCCTGATGCCGGAGATCGCGCTCACCGGCCAGTTCCTCGATCGCTTCGCGCAACGCTTTGGCGTGCGGCCGATCGAATGGCATTCGGAGCTAACGCCGCGCACCCGCGCCCGCAATTGGGCGGCGATCTCGGGCGGCACCGCGCCGGTCGTGGTCGGCGCGCGCTCGGCGCTGTTTCTCCCTTACGCCGATCTCGGCCTGATCGTCGTCGATGAAGAGCACGACCAGGCCTACAAGCAGGACGAGGGCGTGCATTATCACGCCCGCGACATGGCGGTGGTGCGCGGCCATATCGCAAAGATCCCGGTGGTGCTGGCCTCCGCGACGCCGTCGGTCGAGTCCGAGGTCAACGCGCGCAAGCACCGCTATCAGCGCGTCGCGTTGCCTTCGCGCTTCGGCGGCCAGCACATGCCGCATATCGAGGCGATCGATCTGCGCCGCGAGCCGCCGGCGCGCGGCCGCTTCATCTCGCCGCGCCTTGCCGGCGAGATCAGAGGTGCGATCGAGCGGCGCGAGCAGGCGCTCTTGTTCCTCAACCGCCGCGGCTATGCGCCGCTGACGCTGTGCCGCGGCTGCGGCCACCGCTTCGCCTGCACCATCTGCGATGCCTGGCTGGTCGATCACCGCTTTCGCCAGCGCCTCGTCTGCCATCATTGCGGCTTCTCGATGCCGCGCCCGCATACCTGTCCGCACTGCTCGGCGGAGGAATCGCTCGTCGCGGTCGGGCCCGGCGTCGAGCGCCTGCAGGAGGAGGCTGCCGCGCTGTTTCCGCAAGCGCGCACCATGGTGCTGTCGAGCGATCTCATCACCTCGATCGAGACGATGCGCAGCGAGCTCGCCGAGATCGCTGAAGGCCGCGTCGACATCATCATCGGCACGCAGCTCGTGGCCAAGGGCCATAATTTCCCGCGGCTTAATCTCGTCGGCGTGGTCGATGCGGATCTCGGCCTCAGCAACGGCGATCCGCGCGCGGCAGAACGCACCTGGCAATTGCTCAACCAGGTGATCGGCCGCGCCGGCCGCGAGCAGGGCCGCGGCGTCGGATACTTGCAGACGCATCAGCCCGATCATCCCGTGATGAAGGCGCTGATCGCCTGCGACCGCGAGGCCTTCTACGACAGCGAGATCGACCTGCGTGAAAGGACGCTGTATCCGCCGTTCGGCCGGCTCGCGAGCCTGATCATCTCGGCCGGAGACCGCCCGAGCGCCGAAGGGCTTGGCCGCAGGCTGGTCGCGCTCGCGCCGCGCGACGAGCGCGTGGTGGTGCTGGGTCCGGCGGAGGCGCCGCTCGCCGTCATCAAGGGCCGCTACCGCTTCCGCATCCTGGTGAAATCGGCGCGCGGCTTCGATCTCTCGGACTATCTGCGGAGCTGGCTTACGGTGTGTCCGAAGCCGACGGGCAATCAGAAGCTGGAAGTCGACGTCGATCCGCAGAGCTTCTTGTAGGAGGACTCAGATCTCTCCTCTCGTGCCCCGGACGCAGCGCAGCGCCTCTTCGGCGGTGCGCTGCAGAGCGGGGGCCCATCTCGCAGAGGAACTCGCCGCTCCTGGGTCCCGGCTCTGCGCCGCAACGCTTAAGCGTTGCAGCTTGTCCGGGACACGTGCGGCGGCGACGAGCATAAACAAAAAGCCCGCGGTCCCCCAAGACCGCGGGCTTGTTTCAGACGCGCATCAAACTGATGGAAATCTGCGCGTAGCGTGAGGGCGTCGAGCCCTTACGAGACGACTTCCGCGGTGACGCGGCCGACGCCGGCGCCGGTGAGGCCGATGGCGCGGGCAGCGCCCGTGGAGAGGTCGAGAACCCGGCCGCGAATGAAGGGGCCGCGGTCATTGATGGTGACGACCACGCTCTGGCCGCGATGGGTGACGCGCAGCTTGGTGCCGAACGGCAGCGAACGGTGCGCGGCGGTCAGGGCGTTCTGGTTGAAGCGCTGGCCGGAGGCGGTGCGGCTGCCGGACTCGTTGCCGTAATAGGAGGCCATGCCGGAGAAGCTGTGGCCGCCGCCCGAGGTCGGCGTCATCGCTGCATTGGCGTTGCGCCAATCGGACGTCGTGTTGGTATCGGCCTGGGCGTGGTGGCGGTGATGATGGTGATGCCGGTGGTGGCGGGATTTGGCGGAAGCTTCGGTGGCAGTTCCACCGATAAGGAGAGTTGCGGCAACGAAAGCGATCGCCGTACGCGGCCGGGTCACAAAGCCCAGCGTCTTCAAAGACAGCATTTAGTGGTCCCTAAGCTAGTATTGCCACATATGTGGCTAGTGGAGCCCCCATCAGTTTGTGAGCGGTTTGGCGTTTCGATTCCCAATGCGGCATGAATTGGGCAGTAAATCCGTTCTGTGTCGTCATGAAATATCTTGTGACTGGCACCGATATTGCAGCCGATGTTCCGTAATCTTTCGCTTTAACGATTCTTTAACCTATTTATTACTTTCGAATACTGTAAAGCGAAGTCATCCCGCTCCACGTTTAGAATTCGGTAAGTATTCGGGGCGAGCTGGCAGCCGGCCCGGGAGTCACGCCTCAGCGATCCGTGTTCATGGCCGCTATGCGCTGTGGGCAGGAACGAAATGGCGGGCTGCCGCGACAGGGCTCACGGCAATTCCGTGGCGCGGGTCATCCGGTCCTTGGATCATGAAAGAAGTGTCGCAACGTGCGACGAACTGGCGACAGAACCTCGTGCCTTTAATTTGGCGTCATGTTGCACCTGCGCGCCTGCTATGTTAGCAAAGCCGCGATTTTAACGGACCCGGCACCTCCCGTGCCGGCCGAAAATCGAAGTCCCGCTTGAATTCCAAGGGCTTGGATCGCTAGGCGCCGCTTTGTGGCGACGGTTTTTCCCTTGCGAGTTTGACAGCAAAAAGAGCGCGTCTGTGGCTGCAGAAGATACGTCCGTTTCAGGTGTGTCCGGCCGTTATGCAACGGCCTTGTTTGAACTGGCCCGCGACCAGAAAGTGGTCGACGAGGTCAAAGCCGATCTCGATAAATTCGAGGCCTTGCTGAACGAGAGCGCCGATCTGAAGCGCCTCGTCCGCAGCCCGGTGTTTGCGGCCGATGCCCAGTCCAAGGCCCTGTCGGCCGTGCTGGCCAAGGCCGGTATCGCCGGCATCTCCGCCAATTTCCTGAAAGTGCTGACCGCCAACCGCCGCCTGTTCGCGGTGGCCGAAGTCATCCGCGCCTATCGCGCCCTCGTCGCCAAGTTCAAGGGCGAGACGACGGCCGAGGTCACGGTGGCGGAAGCGCTCTCGGACAAGAATCTCGACGCCCTCAAGGTTGCCCTGAAGTCGGTGACCGGCAAGGACGTCGCGCTGAACGTGAAAGTCGATCCCTCGATCATCGGTGGCCTTGTCGTCAAGCTGGGCAGCCGCATGGTGGATGGTTCGCTTCGCACCAAACTCAATTCGATCAAGCACGCGATGAAAGAGGCAGGCTGATGGACATCCGCGCCGCGGAAATTTCCGCGATCCTCAAGGACCAGATCAAGAATTTCGGCCAGGAAGCTGAAGTCTCCGAAGTCGGACAGGTGCTGTCCGTCGGCGACGGTATCGCCCGCGTCTATGGTCTGGACAACGTCCAGGCCGGTGAAATGGTCGAGTTCGAGAACGGCACCCGCGGCATGGCGCTGAACCTCGAAACCGACAACGTCGGTGTCGTTATTTTCGGTGCCGACCGCGAGATCAAGGAAGGCCAGACCGTCAAGCGCACCCGCGCCATCGTGGACGCGCCGGTCGGCAAGGGCCTGCTCGGCCGCGTCGTCGACGCGCTCGGCAACCCGATCGATGGCAAGGGTCCGATCCAGGCCGACAAGCGCATGCGCGTCGACGTCAAAGCGCCCGGCATCATTCCGCGCAAGTCGGTGAACGAGCCGATGGCGACCGGCCTCAAGGCGATCGACGCCCTGATCCCGATCGGCCGCGGCCAGCGCGAGCTGATCATCGGCGACCGTCAGACCGGCAAGACCGCGATCGCGCTCGACACCATTCTGAACCAGAAGCCGCTCAACGCGCAGCCCGACGAGAACATCAAGCTGTACTGCGTCTACGTCGCCGTCGGTCAGAAGCGTTCGACCGTCGCCCAGTTCGTGAAGGTGCTGGAAGAGCAGGGCGCGCTCGAATACTCGATCGTCGTCGCCGCCACCGCATCCGATCCGGCGCCGATGCAGTACATCGCGCCCTTCACCGGCTGCACCATGGGCGAGTACTTCCGCGACAACGGCATGCACGCCGTCATCATCTATGACGATCTGTCCAAGCAGGCCGTCGCCTACCGCCAGATGTCGTTGCTGCTGCGCCGCCCGCCGGGCCGCGAAGCCTATCCCGGCGACGTGTTCTATCTGCACTCCCGCCTGCTCGAGCGCGCGGCGAAGCTGAACAAGGACATGGGCTCGGGCTCGCTGACGGCGCTGCCGGTCATCGAAACCCAGGCCAACGACGTGTCGGCCTACATCCCGACCAACGTCATCTCGATCACCGACGGTCAGATCTTCCTGGAAACCGACCTGTTCTTCCAGGGCATCCGCCCCGCGGTGAACGTCGGTCTGTCGGTGTCGCGCGTCGGCTCGTCCGCGCAGACCAAAGCCACCAAGAAGGTCGCCGGCAAGATCAAGGGCGAGCTCGCGCAGTACCGCGAAATGGCGGCGTTCGCGCAGTTCGGCTCCGACCTCGACGCCTCGACCCAGCGCCTGCTCAACCGCGGCTCGCGCCTGACCGAACTCCTGAAGCAGCCGCAGTTCTCGCCGCTGAAGATGGAAGAGCAGGTCTGCGTGATCTGGGCCGGCACCAACGGCTATCTCGATCCGCTGGCGCTCAACAAGGTGCGTGCGTTCGAGGACGGCCTGCTCTCGCTGCTGCGCGGCAAGCACGTCGACATCCTCAATTCGATCCGCGACAGCCGCGATCTCTCCGACGACACAGCTGCCAAGCTGAAGTCGGTGGTCGAAGGCTTTGCGAAGAGCTTCGCTTAAACGCCGACATGGCCGGGCTAAAGCGCGAAGCGCGTCTTCGCAACTGATGTCCCGGCCATCCACGCGTTTCGGCTTGCAAGATAGAACGTGGATGCCCGGGACGAGCCCGGGCATGACGACTGGGATAGGCTAGTGGCTTGGCCGACAAGGGCCGAACCGCCGGGGTGAACGAAGAATGGCGTCACTTAAAGACATGCGCGTCCGCATCGCCTCCACCAAGGCGACGCAGAAGATCACCAAGGCCATGCAGATGGTCGCGGCCTCCAAGCTGCGCCGCGCGCAGACCGCCGCGGAAGCGGCGCGCCCCTATGCCGACAAGATGAGCGCGGTGATCTCCAACATCGCCAGCGCCGCGGCGGGCTCGCCCGGCGCACCCGTGCTGCTGGCCGGCACCGGCAAGGACCAGGTTCATCTGCTGCTGGTCTGCACCGGCGAGCGCGGCCTGTCCGGCGCCTTCAACTCCTCGATCGTGCGTCTCGCCCGCGAGCGCGCTTTGGCGCTGATGGCGCAGGGCAAGGACGTGAAGTTCTTCTGCGTCGGACGCAAGGGTTACGAGCAGCTCCGCCGCCAGTTCGACAAGCAGATCGTCGAGCATATGGACCTGCGCAGCGTCCGCCAGCTCGGCTTCGTCAATGCCGAGGACATCGCCAAGAAGGTGCTGGCGCGGTTCGACAACGGCGAGTTCGACGTCTGCACGCTGTTCTATTCGCGCTTCAAGTCGGTGATTGCGCAGATCCCGACCGCCCAGCAGATCATTCCGCTGGTGGTCGAGGAGGGCGCTGCCGCCAACACCACGTCTTACGAATACGAGCCGGAAGAGGACGAGATTCTCACCCGTCTTCTGCCGCGCAATCTCGCGGTCCAGATCTTCCGCGCGCTGCTCGAGAACAACGCCTCGTTCTACGGCGCGCAGATGAGCGCGATGGACAACGCGACGCGCAACGCCGGTGAAATGATCCGCAAGCAGACGCTGGTCTACAACCGCACGCGTCAGGCGCAGATCACCAAGGAACTGATCGAAATCATCTCGGGCGCCGAAGCCGTCTAAGGACGCATCGGCACCCATCAACGCAACATCCCGGTCTTCGGACCGTGGTCTAGAAGTTCGGATCGAAGGAGACATTCAATGGCAGCCCAGCTCGGTCGCGTCACCCAGGTCATCGGCGCCGTCGTCGACGTGCAGTTCGAAGGCCACCTGCCGGCCATTCTCAATTCGCTCGAGACCAAGAACGGCGGCAACCGCCTGGTGCTCGAAGTCGCCCAGCATCTCGGCGAGTCGACCGTCCGCACCATCGCGATGGACACCACCGAAGGTCTGGTCCGCGGCCAGGAAGTGACCGACACCGGCGCGCCGATCCGCGTTCCCGTCGGCGAAGGCACGCTCGGCCGCATCATCAACGTCATCGGCGAGCCGATCGACGAAGCCGGCCCGGTCAAGACCGAAGGCCTGCGCGCCATCCATCAGGAAGCGCCGACCTACACCGACCAGTCCACCGAAGCTGAAATTCTCGTCACCGGCATCAAGGTCGTCGACCTCCTCGCTCCCTACGCCAAGGGCGGCAAGATCGGCCTGTTCGGTGGCGCCGGCGTCGGCAAGACCGTGCTGATTCAGGAGCTGATCAACAACGTCGCGAAGGCGCACGGCGGTTATTCCGTGTTCGCCGGCGTCGGCGAGCGCACCCGCGAGGGCAACGACCTCTATCACGAGTTCATCGAGTCCAAGGTCAACGCCGACCCGAAGAACCCGGATCCGAGCGTGAAGTCGAAGTGCGCGCTGGTGTTCGGCCAGATGAACGAGCCGCCCGGCGCCCGCGCCCGCGTCGCGCTCACGGGTCTCACCATCGCGGAAGACTTCCGCGACAAGGGCCAGGACGTGCTGTTCTTCGTCGACAACATCTTCCGCTTCACCCAGGCCGGCTCGGAAGTGTCGGCGCTCTTGGGCCGTATTCCCTCGGCGGTGGGTTATCAGCCGACGCTCGCGACCGACATGGGCGCGCTGCAGGAGCGCATCACCACCACCCAGAAGGGCTCGATCACTTCGGTGCAGGCGATCTACGTTCCGGCCGACGACTTGACCGACCCGGCGCCCGCGACCTCGTTCGCGCATCTTGACGCGACCACCACGCTATCGCGCTCGATCGCCGAAAAGGGCATCTATCCGGCGGTGGACCCGCTCGACTCGACCTCGCGCATGCTCTCCCCGCTGGTCGTCGGCGAGGAGCACTACGCGGTCGCCCGTCAGGTCCAGCAGGTGCTGCAGCGCTACAAGGCGCTCCAGGACATCATCGCCATTCTCGGCATGGACGAGCTTTCCGAAGAGGACAAGCTGGCCGTGGCCCGCGCCCGCAAGATCGAGCGCTTCATGTCGCAGCCGTTCCACGTCGCCGAAATCTTCACCGGCTCGCCCGGCAAGTTCGTCGACCTCGCCGACACCATCAAGGGCTTCAAGGGCCTGGTCGAAGGCAAGTACGACCACCTGCCGGAAGCTGCCTTCTACATGGTCGGCACCATCGAAGAAGCCGTCGAGAAGGGCAAGAAGCTGGCCGCTGAAGCGGCCTAAGCTTAGTCATCTCGTCATCGCCGGGCTTGACCCGGCGATCCATCAAAAGAAGGTTTTGATGGATGGACCCGCGGGTCAAGCCCGCGGGTGACAAGTGAAGAGAACGGAAACAACCATGGCCACCTTCCACTTCGATCTCGTCTCACCGGAAAAGCTCTCCTTCTCGGGCGAGGTCGATCAGGTCGACATTCCCGGCGTCGAAGGTGACTTCGGCGTGCTGGCGGGGCATGCGCCTGTTGTCGCGGCGATTCGTCCCGGCATTCTCACCATCACCACCGGTGGCAAGCACGAGAAGGTCATCGTGCTCGGCGGTCTCGCCGAGGTCTCCGAAAAGGGCCTGACCGTGCTCGCCGACGTCGCGACGTCGCTGGCCGAGCTCGACCGCGCCCAGTTCGCCGAGACCATCGCCGGAATGGAAGAGAGCCTGAAGGAGCACGAAGGCAGCGAGCTCGATCAGGCCATCGAGCGGCTTGATCACTACAAGAGCATCCAGCATCAGCTCAACTCCACGGCCATGCACTAAGCCCCGAGGCATCGCTTCGGGGCCAAGCTCAAGATTTCTGAACGGCTTCAGCGCTCGTCACGGATGTGGCGGGCGCTGAAACTTTGTTGCACCGTGCCGGGGAAGGCGGCATTCTGCCCGCATATTTTGTTCCCGGGGCAGGGTGCAGATGAAACGCAAGATCGCAGCGATTTTCGCAGCCGATATTGCCGGTTACTCGAGACTGGTCGCGGAAGACGAGGAGGAGACGCTGCGGCGTCTGGCCTCCTATCGCGAGGTCGTCGACGATTTCATCGCCAAGGCCAGCGGCCGCATCTTCAATACCGCAGGCGATGCGGTGCTCGCGGAATTCCCGAGCGCGGTCGATGCGGTGCGTTGCGCGATCGACATCCAGGAATCCCTGCGGACCCGCAACATGGCCTATCCGCCGAGCCGGCAGATGTCGTTTCGCATCGGCATCACCATCGGTGACGTGGTCGAGCGCAACGGCGATCTCTTGGGGGACGGCGTCAACATCGCGGCAAGGCTGGAAGGCCTTGCCGAGGTCGGCGGCATCTGCGTCTCGCGCGCCGTGCACGAGCAGGTCGCCAACAAATTGTCGGTGCAATTCGCCGATATCGGCGCGCAGGAGGTGAAGAACATCCCGACGCCGGTGCATGCCTACATGGTGGCCATGCGGCGCGAGGACGGCAGCTATTCCAAGCCGCAGCTGAAGAAGGCGGCCGCGAAGGTGGCCGCGGCACCGGTGTGGATGTGGCCGCTGGTGGTCGCCGTCGTCTCGATCGTCGGCATCGTTGTCACCGGCTTCCTCTACAACACCAAGCTCAAGCAGGGCGCAACCATCGCGGCTTCTGCCGTGACGCCCAGCGCTGCGCCGACCCCAGCGCCGACTGCAATGGCCGCGTCGCCGACGCCGATGCCGACCCAAATGGCAAAGGCGCCGATGATGCCGCCTGGCGCCGGCGCCGCGATGGCGCCGATGCCTGCGCCGTCGCCATCGGCATCACCGACATCGGGCCGGCTTGCAGCCGACAGCGTGCCCTTCATCAACGAGCGCGTGCGCGCCTTCCTCGCCGGCGATTATGCGAGCTCCGGCGATTACAAGGCCTTTGCGCTCAATGTCGGCGGCTTCACCGGCTCGGCGATGAACCAGCCGAACGAGGAAGCCGCGCGCAACATGGCGATCGAGCAGTGCCAGAAGCGCGCCGACGCCGCGCAATCGCCGCGGCGATGCGAGCTCTATGCGCTCGGCAACAATGTCGTGTACGCGCATGGCAAGCCGCCGATGCCGCCGTCGCCCTACTTCCGGCACGATGCGATGACCGAACGGACCTTCGCATCGAAGGATTTTCCGATCGTGCGTGAGCCGCAGAAAGTCCGGCTCGAGAACATCTTCGTGCCCGCGGCGAAATCCCGCTCGGTCGCGCTCGGTCCGGGCGGACATTATTTCATGGTGCTCGGCGCCTCATCCGCAGAGGACGCGGCGCGGCGGTCGCTGGAATCGTGCGGCGCGATCGCTGGCGTGGCGTGCCTCGTGGTCGCGATCGACGACAATTTCGTCGTGCCGATCCCGACCCTGTTTCGGATCACCGGCTTCTTCAATGCGGCGAGCAACGCTTCCATCGTGGCGGATGCCCGGGGTGAGGTGGTGCGCAAGCTCGGCGACGCCATGGGCTGGAATGCGGTCGCCGTCGGCACCGCCGGCCGGGCAGGTCTCGGCCTCAAGGCCGCCGACGAGCAGGCCGCCGTCAAGTCCGCGCTGGCCGACTGCGCCAAGCGCGACAGCGATTGCCACGTCATCGCGATCGGCCCGTTCACGGTGGGACCGATCAATTAGCTGAGATGAGGCCCGACCGGCGCGCAGCAAGCGCTGCGTTCCCTCTCCCCTTGTGGAGGAGGGAATGAGAAAGCGGGGCTCCCTCACACGCCAATCGCCGACGAAAATTCTCTCATGATTTCAAGCCCCACTCTACTGTGCATGGGGTTGTTTTCGCAATTTCAGTTGGCGAAGGTCGCAAACTCACGCGCCACCGCGAGATAGACCTCGCGCCGGAACGGCACCACGAGGTCGGCGACACGGTCGAGCCGCTCCCAGCGCCAGGCGTCGAACTCCGCCGGCTGGCCGTTGCGCGGCGTCAGCGGATCAATCTCGTCGTCCTTGCCGGTGAAGCGCAGCGCGAACCATTTCTGGCGCTGGCCGCGAAACTTTGCCAGCCGATGCGTCTGCGGGCCGTCATAGGGCGGGAATTCGTAGGCGAACCAGTCGGTCTCGCCGAGGAAGCTCGCGCTGACGACGTTGGTCTCTTCCCAGAGCTCGCGCTTCGCGGCGTCTTGCAGATTCTCACCCTCGTCGACGCCGCCCTGCGGCATCTGCCAGTCGAGGCCGGGCAGGATGATCTCAGGGCCATCGCCCTTGAAGCGATGGCCGATCAGGACGCGGCCTTCGGTGTTGAAGAGGGCGATCCCGACATTGGGACGGTAGGGCTTTTCAGTCGTCACGCGTAATCTCTCACCGTCATTCCGGGGCGCGCGGAGCGCGAGCTATGGTGCGCAATTGCGCACCTGAGAATCCATAACCACAAGCAGTCACGAGTTGGAAGCTTGCGGTGAAATCCGGCTCACCACACCCGCCTGTGGTTATGGACCCCCGCCTTCGCGGGGGTGACGAACGGAGTGTTGGGGTAGAGCTGGCTCTTCAACCCCCCAGCGCGGAAAATTCCTGCACCACGCGCTCGTAGACCGGGCGCTTGAAGGGGATGATCAGGCCGGTGAGATTCTTCATCGGCTCCCAGCGCCAGCTCACGAACTCGGCCTTGTGGCCGCCGCCGCCGGGCTTCTCGACGTTGATCTCGCTGTCCTTGCCAGTGAAGCGGACCGCGAACCATTTCTGGCGCTGGCCGCGGTAGCGGCCCTTCCAGGCGCGTCCGGCGACCGTGCGCGGGATGTCGTAAGTGAGCCAGTCAGGGACCTCGCCGAGCCGCTCGACCGAGCGCACGCTGGTTTCCTCATAGAGCTCGCGCTTGGCGGCTTCCCAGGTGTCCTCGCCGGGATCGACGCCGCCCTGCGGCATCTGCCAGACATGGGTGTCGTCGACATGCTCGATGCCGCCGGCGCGGCGGCCGATGAACACCAGTCCCGCCGTGTTGATCAGCATCACCCCGACACAGGTCCGGTAGGGCAGATCCTCGTAACGCGCCATTCCGCCAGACCTCTCGCATGCTGCCGGTACGGCTTAACCGGCCCCGTCAGGATCCGTGCCGCACCAATTCGTTGATTTAGCTGGATTTTGATTTCAGCATCGCGGTTGTCAATGGCACCAAAAGAATACCCCGGTCGCCCAATGTCTTGGTCCAGGCGCCGATGCGGTCGATCGAGACGGGAAGGGCGGAAGCCGTGCCCACCGCCGCGCCGCGCTCGCGTGCCGCCGATTCGAGCTTGTTCAGGGCGCGGTCGATCTCGGTCGGGGTCGGCACCGCGTCGATCGCAATGTCGCCCTTGCCGAACGGCATCGCCGCGCTGCTTGCTGCCTGGGAGGCGATGCTGCGTGGCGAGGAGCCGTCGTCGAAGAAGCCGAGACCGCGCTTGGCGGCCTCGCGGATGATCGGTTGCATCGCCGGCTCGGTCGCGACGAAGCGCGCGCCCATGAAATTGGTGATGCCGGCATAGCCCTGCATCCGGCTCAGATGCCAATACAGGCGGTCCATGTTCTGGTCGGGGCTGAGCGAGGTCAGCAGCGTCTGCGGACCCGGATCGTTGTCGGGAAAATCGTAGGGCTCCATCGGGATCTGCAGGAAGATCTCGTGGCGCTGCGCGCGGGCGCGCTCGGCGAGCTTGCCGGGATCGGCGCCGTAGGGCGTGAAGGCAAGGGTCACCGCCGGCGGCAGCTTCATGATGGCATCTAGGGTCTTGGCGGCGCCGACGCCGAGGCCGCCGATCACGATCGCGACCACCGGCATCTTGGCGGCCTTGGTGCGGTCGGCATCCGCGGCATAGACGTTGAATGGCTTGAGGTCGCCGGCGACCACGGGGATCATGCCGTAGCGCGACTTCTCCAACAGCTTCGGATCGATTCCGGCCATGACCGGCGGCGGGGCCGAAGCGGCCGCCGCCTCGCCCTTGTCCGCTGCATCGCCGGCGCCGATCACCACGTCATGGCGCGCGCCGGTCGAGCCGTCGATCATGGTGACGGTCTTCTGCTCTCCAGGGGCGGCCTGCTTCGGCGCTTCCCTGGTCTCGTGCTTGCTGTCCGCGGGCGCGGCCGGCTTCTCGGCGGGGGCCTTGTCTGCGCCGTTTTCGCGGATGGCAATCCGCGTCATCGGCTCGCCGCCGAGCGGATCCTTGTTGAAGATGGCAAAGCCCGCAAAGGTGAGCAGGAACAGGCCGAGCAGCACGGCCAGCAGCTGCATGGCCGAGAACGGCAGCCGCAGCCGGCGTTTCCGGCGCGGCTTGTCCTGTCCGAGCGGGGCGCTCAGATCATCGGCCGTTTCAGTCATGCGCGATCCCGAATCACTGCTGCCGACGATACCACGCCATGGTCAAGTGGCGGCAGGCCGGGATAGGCCGGGGATGCCGGACGGCGTCGGGAGTTCCAAGCAAAAAGGGCGGCTCCGGGAGCCGCCCTTTTCGTGAGATCGCTATGACGCCGACTTAGTTGGCCGCTTTAGTTCGCAGCCTTGGGCTTGTCGGTCGTGGCCTTGGTGTCGCCGCCGGAGGCGGGCGCGGCCGAAGCGCTGTTCTTGATGCCGTGGAGCAGGTCGCCGGCGAGCTTGAGCGCCTTGTCGTCCTTGGCGTCCGGCGGGACGTAGGACTGTGAGCCGGTCTTCTCGTCGCCGTCGTTCTTGAGATGGCCGCGCAGCGAAGCCTCGCCCTTGGTGTCGGTGCGCGCCTTCAGCTCGTCCGGCACGTCCTGCAGCACTTCGATATCAGGCACGATGCCCTTGGCCTGGATCGACTTGCCCGACGGCGTGTAGTAGCGCGCCGTGGTCAGGCGCAGCGCGCCGTTGCCGCTTCCGAGCGGGATGATGGTCTGCACCGAGCCCTTGCCGAACGAGCGCGTGCCGACGATGGTCGCGCGCTTGTGGTCCTGCAGCGCGCCGGCGACGATTTCCGACGCCGAAGCCGAACCGCCATTGACCAGCACGATGACCGGCTTGCCTTTGGTGAGGTCGCCCGCATGCGCGGTGCGGCGCTGGGTCTCCTCGGCATTGCGGCCGCGGGTCGAGACGATCTCGCCCTTCTCCAGGAACGAGTCGGAGACGGTGACCGCTTCCTCGAGCAGGCCGCCCGGATTGTTGCGAAGGTCGATGATGTAGCCCTTGAGCTTGTCGCCGATCTGATTCGAGAGGTTGGCGACCTCGCGCTTCAGGCCTTCGGTGGTCTGCTCGTTGAAGGTGGTGATGCGGATATAGGCGATGTCGTCCTGCTCGACGCGCGCGCGCACAGAGCGGACGCGGATGTTGTCGCGCACCAGCGTGACGTCGAGCGGATTGTCCTGGCCCTTGCGGATGATCTTGAGCTTGATCTTGGTGTTGACCGGGCCGCGCATCTTCTCGACCGCCTGGTTCAGGGTCAGGCCCTGCACCGCCTCGTCGTCGAGATTGGTGATGATGTCGTTGGCCATGATGCCGGCGCGCGAGGCCGGCGTGTCGTCGATCGGCGAGACCACCTTGATCAGGCCGTCTTCCATCGTGACCTCGATGCCGAGACCGCCGAACTCACCGCGGGTCTGCACCTGCATGTCGCGGAAGCTCTTGGCGTCCATGTAGCTCGAATGCGGATCGAGGCCGGTGAGCATGCCGCTGATGGCGGATTCGATCAGCTTGGTGTCGTCGGGCTTCTCGACATAGTCCGAGCGCACGCGCTCGAAGACGTCGCCGAACAGATTGAGCTGGCGATAGGTGTCCGCGGTGGCGGCTCGCGCGCTGGAGCCCATGAACACCGCGCGCGGCTGCGTCACGAACAGCGTCAGCGCCGCACCGGTGGCTGCGCTGAGGAGAATTACTGAAGTCTTGCGCATCATCCGCGAACCTTCTCGCCTTCATTTGCGGCCCACCATGGGCCTGGATCGATTGGAGTGCCGTCCTTACGGAACTCGACATACAGCACAGGTTGACTCGCGTTCGTCGCGAGAATGGAGGCGACTTGAGATGTCGACCCCATGGTCGCGACCGGCTCCCCCGTGAGCACAAACTGTCCGATGTTGACCGAAATGCGCTCCATCCCGGCGATCAGGACATGATACCCGCCCCCGGCGTTGAGGATCAAGAGTTGTCCATAGCTGCGGAACGGGCCGGAATAGACCACCCAGCCGTCACACGGCGTCGTGACCTGGGAGCCGGGCTTGGTCGCCAGCGAAATGCCCTTCTGGACCCCGCCGACCCCGTCGGAACCGCCAAACTCCCTGATCTTGTTACCGTTAACCGGAAGCGGGAGCAGGCCCTTGGCCGAGGCGAACGCGATCGCCGGGGTGGTGCGGGAACGGTCCTTGAAAGCGCCGGGGCCGGCCTTGGCGCTGGCGGCCGCCAGCTTGGCTTCCTTGGCCTCGGCCTGCCTGGCAGCTTCGGCCGCCTTCTCGGCGGCCTTGGCGGCGCTCTGCAGGTCCTGCTCCATCTTGGTGATCAGGCCCTGGAGATCGCCGACCTGCTTTGACAGCATGATCGCGCGCGAGTTCTCGGCGTCGAGATCCTTTTCGCGCGCCGCCTGCTGGCGCTGCCGCTCGTCGACGAGGGCGGTGAGGCGGCTCTGGTCGCTCCTGGCCTTGTCGCGGTCGGAGGCGAGCTGGTCGCGCTCGGTGGCGATGGCCTTGCGCAAGGCGACGAGCTCGCCGAGCTCGCTTGCGATCTTTTCGGCGCGGCCGCGCAATTCGGGGACGACGGCGCCGAGCAGCATCGCGGTGCGCAGCGATTGCAGTGCATCCTCGGGGCGCACCAGCAGCGCCGGCGGCGTACGCCGTCCGGCCCGCTGCAATGCCGCCAGCACCTCGACGATGTCGGCGCGGCGCGAATCCAGTGAAGCGCGCATCTCCTGCTCGCGGCCGTTCAGGTTTCGCAGCCGCGCTTCGGTGTCGTCGATCTTGGTCTCGACCCCGCGCACATTGGCGGCGGTGTCGATCAGCTGTTGATTGAGCTGCGTGCGGTCCTTGCCGAGTGAGGTGATCTCGGCCTTGAGCTTGGCCTGCGCTTCCTCGGCGCTCTTTTGCCTGGCGCGGGCGGCTTCCAGCTCCTGCTCGCGCTGCTTGATGGCATCGGGAGAGACGGCTGCGGCTTGCTGTGCCGGCGTTGCCGTCTGAGCTTGCGCGAGGCTTGTGTTCGCTTGCGCGAGGCTTGCGCCGGCAACGCCAGTGATCAGCAGCAGGTTGAGGAGCGGCGCTCGCATCGTGTCGGCAAAGGTGCTCGTTGTGGCGCGTATCACGCGCGGTGATAGGGGTGGCCGGCCAGAATGGTGGCGGCCCGGTAAAGCTGTTCCAGAAGCATGACGCGGACCATTTGATGCGGCCAGGTCGCAGAGCCGAACGCGATCGCGAGCTTGGCCTTACGGCGCAATTCGGGCGAAAGTCCGTCCGCCCCTCCGATTACGAAGATAGTATGTCCGGCGCCCTCGTCGCGCCAGCGCGCCAGATGCCGTGCGAATACGGTGGAATCGAGGTTCTGGCCGCGCTCGTCCATCGCCACCAGGATCGCCCTGTCCGGAATATGCGCCGAGATCGCCGCGGCTTCCTCGGTCATCCGCGTCGCGGTATCGCGCGCGCGGCTCTCCGGGATTTCATGGATGGTGAGCTCGCGGAAGCCGAGCTTGCGGCCGGCTTCGTCGAACCGCTCGAAATAGCGGTCGGCAAGCTCCCGTTCGGGGCCCTGCTTCAGCCGGCCCACCGCAATGACAGCAACACGCATGGTATGTTCAGGGTCGCGTTTTCAACACCGCGCGCAGGTTGCGCGCGCACGACGCTAGCATGCGCGTCAGCCGATTCGAAATCGGCTCGATGAGCCTAGATCGCCTTCGCCGCGATCGCCTTCGCCGCCCCTGGGCCCTGCGTGTACAACCGCTCGAGGTTGTAGAACTCGCGGACCTCGGGTCTGAACACGTGCACGATCACGTCGCCGGAATCGATCAGCACCCAGTCGCAATTGGGCAAGCCCTCGACATGGATGTTCTTGATGCCGTTTTCCTTGAGGCCCTTGGCGACGTTTTCCGCGATCGCGCCGACGTGCCGGTTGGCCCGGCCGGTGGTGACGATCATGTAGTCGGAATACGCCGATTTGCCGCGAAGGTCGATGGTGACCGTCTCTTCCGCCTTCATGTCCTCGAGGCGGGAGAGGATCAGGCTCAGCGTCTTGTCGGCGTCGGGTTGCGCCTTCAAGGCCGCAGCTTTGGTCGATGTTTTACGCGTCGGCTTGGCAACCTTGGGTAAAACAGACTTGGTTGAAGCTGACTTGGACAATACAGATGCGGTCAGGGACCATTCCTTTCACTGTATCGCGAACGCCGAATCCGGCGCTCACCGGTTACACTACATCATGTGGGGTTAAGGGTTTCAATATGCCAGAGAGCCTCTCGCCCGCACACGCCGTCTCACGTCGTACCTTTCCAGCTCCCGTCCGGGTTCCGCAGGCCCGTCGAGGACAAATTCAGCTTCAATCCGGTCAGAAACACCCAGGCCGGCGCCGGCCGGTCCGCGAGCAGCGCTGCCTTTTTCTCAGGCAGACGGTAGCGCGATAGCGCCCGGGCTGCGGGGGAGGCGAGGGCGCGAAAACTCTGCGGCGGACGATCGATCACGGCCATCGGCACCTGGGCGGCGATGCGCCGCCAGTGCTGCCATCGGTGGAATTGAGCGAGATTGTCGGCGCCCATGATCCAGACAAAGCGCAGGCCGGAGAAGCGGCGGCGCAAGGTGTTGATCGTGTCGATAGTGTAGCGGGTGCGGATGACGGATTCGAGACAGCTGACCTCGATGCGCGGATCGTCGGCGACCTCGCGCGCGGCCTGCATGCGCTCGCCGAGCTCGTGCAGATTGCCGTTCTCCTTCAGCGGATTGCCGGGGGTCACCAGCCACCACACGCGATCGAGCTGCAATCGCTTCAGCGCGAACTGGCTGATGGCGCGATGCGCCTGATGCGGCGGATTGAACGAGCCGCCGAGCAGGCCGATGCGCATGCCCTGCGTATGGGGCGGAGCCGCTTGCGCTACCGAACGCGGCACGACGAAATTGTTGCTCAATGCCCCGCGCCTTGCAACGTTACCTACGGCCGCGTCTGCCCGGTGCCGTGAACGCGATATTTGAAGCTCGTCAGCTGCTCGGCGCCGACAGGACCGCGGGCGTGGAAGCGGCCGGTGGCGATCCCGATCTCGGCGCCGAAGCCGAACTCGCCGCCATCGGCGAACTGCGTCGAGGCGTTGTGCAGCACGATCGCGGAATCGACCTCGCTGAGGAATTTCTTCGCCGCAGCCTCGTCCGCGCTCACGATCGCATCGGTGTGGTGCGAGCCGTGATCCTGGATGTGCGCGATTGCACCATCGACGCCGTCCACCACTTTCGCGGCGATGATCGCGTCGAGATATTCGGTGTCCCAATCGTCGTCGCTCGCAGGCTTGACGCGCGCGTCCGCCTTCTGCACGGCGTCGTCGCCGCGCACTTCGCAGCCGGCCTCGATCAGCATCTCGACCAGCGGCTTCAGGCTCGATGCAGCAGCGGCGCGATCGACCAGCAGCGTCTCGGCCGCGCCGCAGACGCCGGTGCGGCGCATTTTGGCGTTGAGCACGATCGACTTCGCCATCGCAAGGTCCGCGCTGGCATCGACATAGACGTGATTGACGCCTTCGAGATGCGCAAACACGGGCACGCGCGCTTCCTGCTCGACGCGTGCGACGAGGCTCTTGCCCCCGCGGGGCACGATCACGTCGACGGCGCCGTTCAGTCCCGACAACATCATGCCGACCGCCGCGCGGTCGCGCGTCGGTACCAGCGTGATCGCAGCTTCCGGCAGACCGGCTTCGCGCAGGCCCTGCACCAGGCAGTCATGGATGGCGCGGCAAGAGCGGAAACTGTCGGAGCCGCCGCGCAGGATCACGGCATTGCCCGACTTCAGGCACAGCACGCCGGCATCAGCCGCCACGTTCGGGCGGCTCTCGAAGATCACGCCGACGACACCGAGCGGCACGCGCACGCGTTCGATGGTCATGCCGTTCGGCCGCTGCCAGCTCTCGGTGACGATCCCGACGGGATCGGCGATGCCGCGCACGATGGCGATGCCCTCGGCCATGCCTTCGATGCGCGCCGGCGTCAGCGTCAGGCGGTCGATGAAGGAGGAGGTGGCATTGCCGGAGGCGCGGGCCTCCGCGACGTCCTCGGCATTGGCGGCGAGGATGCCGGCCGCATTGGCACGGATCGCCCGCTCCATGGCCTCCAGCGCCCGGTTCTTCTGCTCCGGCGGCGCCAGCGCCAGCACGCGTGCGGCAGCGCGGGCACGGGTTCCGAGATCGGACATCAGCGCCTGAAGATCGGCATTGCCGTCGACGGCTTTGAGGGGGGCGGCCATGGGGTTTTCAACCTTTGCTAAGGCGGTGTCCTAGCACGGAAATCCCGCGTCTGCGAAGGGCGGGAAGGGTATGGCAGGTCTCCCAGGCGGCGGGCCGTCTGGGTCATTGGCCCAGCAAAATGGGCCGCGGCGGCCCTTACCCGCCCACCACCAGATCGTCGCGGTGGATCATCTCCGCGCGGCCGCTGATGCCGAGGATGGCCATCACGTCAGGCGAGGAGCGGCCCTTGATCCGCTCGGCCTCCTCGGCATCGTAGGCGATCAGGCCGCGGCCGATCTCGCTGGTGTCGGGGCCGCGCACGATCACGGCGTCGCCGCGGGCGAACTGGCCTTCGACCTTGATCACGCCGGCCGGCAGCAGGCTGGCGCCGGCGCGCAGCGCCGTCACGGCGCCGGCATCGATTGTCAGCGTGCCCTTCGGCTCCAGCGTGCCCGCGATCCAGCGTTTGCGCGAGGTGATGGGATTGGCGGGCGTCAGGAACCAGGTGCAGCGGCCGCCATCGGCGATCGCCTGCAGCGGATGCTCGATCTTGCCGGAGGCGATCAGCATATGCGTGCCGCCGGTTGTGGCGATCTTGGCCGCCTCGACCTTGGTGCGCATGCCGCCGCGCGACAGCTCGGACTCGGCGTCACCAGCCACAGCCTCGATCTCCGAGGAGATGCTCTCGACCACCGGAATGAGCTTTGCGTTCGGGTTGCTTTTCGGCGGGGCGTCGTAGAGACCGTCGATGTCGGACAGCAGCACGAGCAGGTCGGCGCTGGCCATGGTGGCGACGCGGGCGGCGAGGCGGTCGTTGTCGCCGTAGCGGATCTCATTGGTCGCCACCGTGTCGTTCTCGTTGATCACGGGGATGGCGCGCCACTCCAGCAGCTTGCCGATGGTGGAGCGCGCGTTGAGATAGCGGCGGCGCTCCTCGGTGTCCTGCAGGGTCACCAGGATCTGGCCGGCGCCGATGCCGTGGGCCCCGAGCACCTCCGACCAGATCCGCGCCAGCGCGATCTGGCCGACGGCGGCGGCGGCCTGGCTCTCTTCCAGCTTCAGCGGGCCGCGCGGCAGTTTGAGGCGGCTGCGGCCGAGCGCGATCGAGCCGGAGGAGACGACGAGGACGTCGCGGCCCTCCTTGTGCAGCTTGGCCATGTCGTCGGCGAGCGCGGCGAGCCAGGACGAGCGCACCTCGCCCTTGTCGGAATCGACCAGCAGCGCGGAGCCGACCTTGACCACGATGCGACGGAATTGACTGAGTTCGGGGCTGGCCATGTCTGTATGCGTGTCGGCGCGCTCGGGCGATCTGCTCTTGGAAACGGCGGAGCGAGAGAGCGGCGCCGATAGGCCTGCTTTTGCAGCAGGACGATGGCCGGCGCAAGGCGGCAAGGACGGTAACGGATGGTAAATGGCGAAGGTGGGCCTTGTCGGGGACGCCGCTCTGGTCCTAACTGCGGCCAACCAAAATGAGGTCGAGGGGGAAACACATGGATCGCCGCACATTCATGGCCGGATGTCTCGGGCTGCCGCTGCTGGCGCAGGCAGGTGAAGCGCAAGCGCAGGCCGGGCTGACCAAGATCATATTTCCGTTTGCGGCGGGCGCCGGCGGCGACACGCTGTGCCGGCTGATCGCGCAGGAGATGGCTCCGATGCTGCAACGGACCATCGTGGTCGAGAACCGCACCGGCGGTGACGGCCTGATCGGGATCAAGGCGGTGAAGGGGGCAAACCCCGACGGCGGCATGGTGCTGGTGACGACGGGACCGACCATGTACCTGCTGCCGATGGTGGAGACGAATCCGAGCTTCGACACGGCGAAGGATTTCATGCCGGTGTCGCTGCTGGCACGGTTTGAATTCGCCGTCGTCATCAATCCCGCGATCGAAGCCGCTGACTTCAAGGGATTCGTCGCCTGGCTGAAGGCGCATCCGGACAAGACCTCGTTCGGGGTGCCGAGCAACGGCACCATTCCGCATTTCATGGGCTCCAAGCTGGAGAAGGATCTCGGCATTCCCCTGACCCGCGTGCCCTATCGTGGCAGCGCGCCTATCCTCAACGACATCATCGGGGGACATGTCTCGTTCGGTATCGTGACATTGGCCGATGCGCTGCCGCAGCATCGGGCCAAGGGCGTGAAGATCATCGCGTCATCGAGTGCGGAGCGTTCGCCGTTCGCGCCGGAGGTTCCCACGCTGAAGGAGAGCGGCATCGATCTCGTCGCGGACGCCTGGTACGGCATGTGGCTTCCCGCCGGCAGTCCGCCGGATTTCGCCAGCAAGCTCGGTGCCGCCGCGAGCGCTGCGCTCGCCAAGCCCGAGGTGAAGGAGAAGCTCACCGCGATCGGGCTGATCCCGGTCGGCTCGACTCCGGAGGGATTGACCAAGGAGCTCGCCGCGAACATCGCGCTGTGGCAGCCGATCGTGAAAGCGACGGGATACAAGATCGAGAATTGAGATCTTCTGGCGATGCAAGCGCAACTATCCCAACGTCATCCCGGACAAGCGCAGCGAAGCGGAGCGCTGATCCGGGATCCATAGCCACAGGATTGAGTTTGGCGAAGACTCGGAGTTGCCGGCCCGCCCCACAATTACGGCCTGGGAGTATGGGTCCCGGATCGGCGCGCGCTTGATGGCGCGCTTGTCCGGGACGACGAAGAACTCACATCTTCGCGCGCTGCGCGATGCCGTCCTTGATCGCGGCGAGCTCGTTCTCGTCCCAGATGCCGATCAGGACGCCGTTCTTCACCTGCAGCTGGTTGTCGGCATAGGCCGCGATCTTCTCGCGCGTCGTGGTGATGTGGTCGTTCGGATGCAGCGCCCACTCGAACAGCTCGGCCTGGAGCCGCGCGATGATGCCGGCGCAATCAGGATCGTCGCCGCGATCCAGATATTCCTCCGGGTCGGTTTCGAGATCGTACAGCATCGGGCGGAAGCCGGAGGCGTGGATGTATTTCCAGCGGCCGTCGAACACCATGAACAGGCGGCAGCGCTCGATCGGCTGGTTCAGCTTCAGCCGCACGTCCTGCATGGCATAGTCGTACTCGGAGAACGCCACCTTGCGCCAATCCGATGGCGTCGGGCCGCGCAGCAGCGGCAGCAGCGAGCGTCCTTCGAGGATGTGGCCGGGCACCTTGCCGCCGAAATAATCGACGAAGGTCGGGGCGAGATCGATGCCCTCCACCAGTGCGTCGCTGCGCGTGCCGCGCGTGGCGTCGGCTTCGCTGGAGGGATCGATGATGATCAGCGGGATCTTGGCCGACTGCTCGTGGAACAGGTCCTTCTCGCCCATCCAGTGATCGCCGAGATAATCGCCGTGATCGGAGGTGAACACGATCATGGTGGTGTCCAGCAAACCGCGCTCACCTAAGAACTTCATCAGCACGCCCATCTGGTCGTCGATCTGGGTGATCAGGCCCATATAGGTCGGGATCACCTTCTCGCGGGCCTCGTCGCGCGCCATGTTGCGGGAGTAGCGCATGTCCATATAGGCGCCGAACACCGGATGTGGATTCTGCCGTTCGCGCATCGAGCGGATCGCCGGGATCATGTCCCCGGTCGAGTACATGCTGGCATAGGGCTCGGGCGCGATGTAGGGCCAGTGCGGCTTGATGTAGGACAGATGCAGGCACCACGGCCGCCCGTCGGTCTCGGCCTCGCTGATGAAGTCCATCGCACGCCGCGTCATGTAGGGCGTCTCGGAATGCTCGTCCGGCACGCGCGCGGCCTTGTCGGCGTGCACCAGCAGCCAGCCGTTCTGCAGCGAACCATCCTCGGCTGCGCCGGAATTGGCCCAGTGCTCCCAGGGATTGGTGGCCTCGAAACCCTGGCTGCGCAGATAGTCGTCGTATTTCGGTCGCGGGCGCCCCGTGGGATGCAGGCCGTCGTCGCGCTCATAAGGCTCAAAACCGCATTCGGCGACGTGCACGCCGATGACGGATTCCGGGGGAATGCCGAGCGCCTTCATGCCTTCGAGATCGGGGGCCATGTGGGTCTTGCCGACCAGCACGTTGCGGACGCCGATCTTCTTGAGATGATCGCCGAGCGTCGGCTCGCCGACGCGCAGCGGCCAGCCGTTCCAGTGCGAGCCGTGCGAGCGCATGTAGCGGCCGGTGTAGAACGACATCCGCGAGGGGCCGCAGATCGGCGACTGCACATAGGCCTTGCTGAACAGCACGCCGCGCTTCGCCATGGCGTCGATGTTCGGGGTCTTCAGCGTGGGATGGCCGGTGCAGCCGAGATAATCATAGCGAAGCTGGTCGCACATGATCCAGAGAACGTTCTTCGCGCGCGCCATGAATTATCCCTGCCGTTTCTTGATTGTTCGATGCTGCGCTATCGCGCTGGCGAAGACAAGCCAGTGATGCGCATGCCCGCAGGGACGACAGCGGGGACGACCACTACGCCGACCACGGCTCCGCTTCGGCCGCGCTCTTCGCCTTGGCGGAGACCGGGGCCTCGCCGATCACCTCGACGAGCGCGCGCAAGGCTTCCTTCACGCCCTGGCCGGTCACGCCGGACAGCAGCAGCGGTGTCTTCTTGGCGGCGCGCTTCAGCCGGTCCTTCTGCTTCTTGAGCTCGTCCGGCTCGACCGCGTCGATCTTGTTCAGCGCGACGATCTCGATCTTGTCGGTCAAGAGCCCGCCATAGGCATCGAGCTCCTTGCGCACGGTCTTGTAGGCCTTGCCGGCATGCTCGCAGGTGGCGTCGATCAGGTGCAGCAGCACGCGGCAGCGCTCGACATGGCCGAGGAAGCGGTCGCCGAGGCCGGTGCCTTCATGCGCGCCTTCGATCAGGCCGGGAATGTCCGCCAGCACGAACTCGCGGCCGTCGGCGTTCACGACGCCGAGCTGCGGATGCAGCGTGGTGAAGGGATAGTCGGCGATCTTCGGCCGTGCCGCGCTGACCTTGGACAGGAAGGTCGACTTGCCGGCATTGGGCATGCCGACGAGACCGGCGTCCGCAATCAGCTTCAGCCGCAGCCAGATCCAGCGCTCTTCGCCCACCTGGCCGGGATTGGCGTTGCGCGGGGCGCGGTTGGTCGAGGATTTGAAATGCGCGTTGCCGAAGCCGCCATTGCCGCCCTCGGCCAGCACGAACTTCTCGCCGACTTTGGTGAAGTCGTGGATCAGCGTCTCGCGGTCCTCGTCGAAGATCTGCGTGCCCATGGGCACTTTCAGCACGATGTTCTTGCCGTTGGCGCCGTGGCGGTCCGAGCCCATGCCGTTCTCGCCCTTCTGGGCCTTGAAGTGCTGCTGGTAGCGGTAGTCGATCAGCGTGTTCAGCCCGTCGGCGACCTCGATGATGACATTGCCGCCGCGGCCGCCATTGCCGCCGGAGGGACCGCCGAATTCGATGAACTTCTCGCGGCGGAACGCCACGCAGCCGTTTCCGCCGTCACCGGAGCGGATATAGACCTTTGCTTCGTCGAGGAATTTCATGGGCCATAGGTAGGCCAGCCGGCCCCCTCCGGCAACCCGGATAGACCCGCAAATCGGCCGAATTTCTCGCGATTTCGCCCCTTGCTTAACCCTTCGGGGCGGCTCCCGCATCGCCGGGATGTGGTATAGCGGCCCGGAACGGGGCGGAGCGTTGCGGATGCGGCGGCGGGAGTTCATCGGGGGCGCGATTGCGGTCGCAGCGCTGTCGCGGGCGCGTGCGCAACCGGCAATGCCGGTCATCGGCTTCCTGCACGCCGGCTCCGCGGAGGAGAACGTCAAGCGGCTCGCGGCGTTTCGCAAGGGGCTCGCGAGTGGCGGCTTCACCGAAGGGCAGAACGTTGCGATCGAATATCGCTGGGCCTCGGGCCGGAACGAGGAGCTCGCCCCGCTCGCGGCCGATCTGGTCCGCCGCAACGTCGCGCTGATCGCGACGCCCGGAACCACGGCGGCGGCCATGGCGGCCCGGAAAGCCACGGCGACGATCCCGATCGTGTTCTCGTCCGGCACCGATCCGGTTGCGCTCGGTCTCGTCGAGAGCCTCAACCGTCCCGGCGGCAATGCCACCGGCATCACCTCGCTCAATGCGGAGCTGTCGGCCAAGCGGCTCGGCATCTTTCGCGAGCTCGTGCCCGGGGTGTCGCGCTATTTCGCCCTGGTGAAGCCGGGCTCGGCGTTGGCTGCGCCTTTTGTTTCCGATCTGGCGCGGGCCGCGGCGCCGCTCGGCATTCGCGTCGAGGTGCTCAATGCCGCGACCGAGGGTGAGATCGACAGCGCCTTCGCGCAGCTGCTGTCGACGCCGGGCGCGGGCCTGGTGTTCGGCCCGGAAGCCTTCTTCTACGTCCATCGCACGCGCATTGCGGCGTTGGCGCTGCGTCACAAGGTGCCGACCATTTTCGACGTCCGCGATTATGTCGAGGCCGGCGGGCTGGCGAGCTACGGCTCGGACTATTTCAACGTGATGGAGCTGGCCGGCGAATACACGGCACGGGTGCTCAAGGGCGCAAGGCCGGCCGAACTGCCGGTGCAGCAGGCCACCAAGTTCGAGCTCGTTCTCAACGGCAAGACCGCCTCGGTGCTGGGTCTTGCAATCTCGCCGACCTTGCTGGCGACCGCCGATGACGTGATCGAATAATCCTCACGCCGGCCGCCGCCGGATCAGGAATTTCTGCATGCCCTCCAGCACCAGCTCCTTGCGCTGGTTGAACACGCTGCTGCGCAGCGTCACTGCGCCTGTCGTTCGTCCCGGCACCAGCTCGGTGACCTCGAGCGCGGGGTAGATGGTGTCGTCGGCGTAAACAGGCTTGAGGAACCGGCTCGATTGCTCGAGGAAGCCGACCAGGGAGTCCTCGACCATGAATGGAAACAGGCCGGCGCCGGGCGCGGTGTGGATCAGGGTCTGGAAGCCGTGGGCGAGCAGGTGCGGCATGCCGCGGCTGCGGCAATATTCCACGTCATAGTGCACGGGATGGGTGTCGCCGCTCGCGGTCTGGAACGCGGCGAAGATCGCCGAGGTCTGGGTCCGGCTCGGCAGCACGAAACGCTCGCCGACCACGAAATCCTCAAACCAGCGTTGCGTCGGGATCATGCGATGCTGGTTCGGATCGAAGTCGGTCATGGCGATGCTCTTTCATTCGGGAGGCGCCTATCGCTACCGCGATGCGAAGAGTGCGACAATCCGTTCAATTCGGCGTTGCGGGCTTGTCGCGGCGGCTCACGTCATTAAAACGACTGCTGGCAACTCTACCAGCCGATTCCTGACGCTCTCTCCGTTCGTCATTGCGAGGAGCGAAACGACGAAGCAATCCAGACTATTCCCGCAGAGACAGTCTGGATTGCTTCGCTTCGCTCGCAATGACGACTCCACATAGTCTCGTCTCAATGCCCCTGTTCAAGAACCTCTCCGCCTATGACGATCGCTCCGCGCGCCTCGCCGGCATCGGGCTGATGGTGCTGTCGATCTTCATGTTCTCGTTCGGCGACGCCATGGGCAAGTTCCTGGTCGGCACCTATTCGGTCGGGCAGCTGCTGTTCCTGCGCGCCTGCGCCGCGCTGCTGTTGCTGTCGCCGCTGATCTGGAAGCAGCGCCACCAGTTCCTGCAGCTGGAGCGCCCACGCCTGCAGCTGTTTCGCGTCGTGCTGTCGACGCTGGAAGTTGCGGCGTTCTTCCTCGCCACGGTCTATCTGCCGCTCGCCGACGTCATCACCTATTATCTCGCCGGCCCGATCTTCGTCACCGCGATGTCGGCGATCTTTCTGGGCGAGAAGGTCGGCTGGCGGCGCTGGACCGCGATCCTGATCGGCTTCTGCGGCGTCCTGATCGCGTTGCGGCCGTCGGCGCAGACCGTCAGCCTGCCGGCGCTGATCGCGCTCGGCGGCAGTCTGTCCTTCGCGACCCTGATGCTGATCACACGCAGCCTGCGCAAGACGCCCGACATCGTGATGGCGTCCTCGCAATTCGTCGGCACGTTCTCGCTGGGCGCGGTGCTCTCGGCCTTCAACTGGGTGCCGCCGACCCCGGGCAGCCTCGTGATCTTCGCGACCGCCGGGCTGATCTCGGTGACGGCGCTGTTCTGCGTCAACCGCTCGCTGAAACTGGCGCCGGCCAGCGTCGTGGTGCCGTATCAGTATTCGATGATCGTCTGGGCGGTGATCTTCGGCTTCTTCGTGTTTGGTGATGTGCCGTCGGTCGCGACCATCGTCGGCGCCGCGATCATCATCGGCGCCGGGTTCTACATCTATCTGCGCGAGCGCGATCTGGGGCGTCCGAGTGAGGACGTGAATCCGCCGGCGTAGCTCCCACCCTCCCCTGGAGGGGGAGGGTCGCTGCGCATGTAGCGAAGCGGAATGCGGAGCGGGGTGGGGTGACGGTCTCTCCACATCCAACAGTGCCCGAGTGGAGAGATCACCCCACCCCGCTCGCGCTGCGCGCGATCGACCACGGGCGAGCTTCGCTCGTCCCGGACCCCTCCAGGGGAGGGTAAGTGTCCGCCGCCTACCTCACCCTTCTCGCGCTGCTCCAGCTCTTCAGCGAGGCCCACACGCCGCGCGACAGGCGGAAGCAGTCGACCGGGGTCGACGATCCCAGCGCGAGGAAGCGATGCAGCTGCACGCCGCTCCACTGGAAGCCGCACTTCTCCAGCACCTTGCGCGAGGCTGGGTTGGTGACGCGCGCGCCGGCATGGAGGTGCTCGTCCTCGAACTCCTCGAAGAAGAAGTCGATCGCACCGCGCGCGGCCTCGGTGGCAAAGCCCTGGCCCCAATGCTCGACGCCGAGCCAGTAGCCGAGCTCGGCATTGCCAGGCGTGGAGCAGTCGATGCCGACCATGCCGACCGGCCCGCTATCGTGCTCGATCAGGAACACGGTTTCGCTGCCGAGCGCGGCGGTGGCACGGATGAATTCGACGGCGTCGTCCTGCGAATAGGGATGCGGCAGGCGGCGGGTGTTTTCCGCGACGCGGCGGTCGTTGGCGAGCCGGGCGATGGTCCTGACGTCGGCCAGCGTCGGCCGCCGCAATGTCAGCCGTTCGGTGGCGACGACGCTGGGTCTCGCCTCCGCCAGGGTCACGCTCGAGAAATCCTGCAACATGTCCGGCTCCGTGAGAAAGTCACTAAGTCAAAGTGAGCAAGTCAAAAGAAAAGGGGAGGCCGGTTTCCCGCCTCCCCTTGGAGCCTTCGATCTCTTGAGATCTCTGGGACTCCGCCGGTTCAGTGGGACCGGCGGACTCCAATTTGATCCACCGTCTATTCAGCAGCCTCTGCGATCGGGAGGACCGATACGAAAGTGCGGCCGTTGGCTTTGGCCTGGAACGTGACGCGACCCTCGATCTTGGCGAACAGAGTGTGGTCCGTGCCCATGCCGACATTAAGGCCGGGATGCCAGGTGGTGCCGCGCTGACGCGCAATGATGTTGCCGGGAATCACAACTTCCCCGCCGAACGCCTTGATGCCGAGGCGCTTACCCTTGGAATCGCGACCGTTGCGCGATGAACCGCCTGCTTTTTTGTGAGCCATGGCTCGTCTCCGAAAACCTAAGTCGTTCTAGATCAATTCCTTGACGGAATCATTTCAAAATCTCTCACGCATCAATTCGTGAATTGGCGTGATCAATTCTGGCTTATTCAGCGGCCTCTTTCGCCACCTTCTCCTTCTTCGGACGCGGGCCCTTGGTGGGCTTGGCGCCGTCCGCCAGGATCTCGGAGATGCGGAGCACCGTGATCTCGTCGCGATAGCCGCGCTTGCGGCGCGAATTCTTGCGGCGGCGCTTCTTGAACGCGATGACCTTGGGGCCACGCTTGTGGTCGAGCACCTCGACCGCAACGGAGGCGCCGGCCACCGTGGGAACGCCGAGCACCGGCGTGTCGCCGCCGAGCACCAGCACGTCATTCAACTGCACGATCGAGCCGACTTCGCCTTCGATCTTGCCAACTTCGAGAACATCATCCGGCACGACGCGGTATTGCTTGCCGCCGGTTTTGATGACTGCGAACATCGTTTTTTTCTCCGTGTTCAATCCCGGCCTCGCGACTGTTACGTCCGGGCCGGCTTTTTGTCAGTCGCTATGGGTTTATGTGGTTTTGTGCGGGCGGGAGTTATCCCATTGAAAACCCACGCAAAAACAAGCGGCGCGAGAAACGCCCCGCGCCGGCTGTGGGACTTATAGCCGCCGCCTGCGCCAAGTCAAGGAAAACCGCCGAAAACAGCCCGGATTTGAAGGATTTGGCTCGCCTCGAGGCCTTAGGCCGAATCTCGGGCCGCCTTGCAACAAACCGGTTCCCTCGCAGTTAGTCCGCCGGAACACGTCAAGCGGGCAAGGGCTCATCAATGGCAACGGACGAACTGGTCAAGACGACGGGCATCGCCCATCACGGCGCGGAGCGGCTGCCGTCGGTGGACGTCGACAGCTTCAATATCGAGATCAAGGACGAGGACGGCTTTCTCGGCGACCGCGCCAGCAAGGGCGCGTTCCGCGAGATTCTCGACCGCTGGCGCAAGCCGCTGCGCAAGACGGGGGAGGATCCGTTCGGCAAGGAGCCGTCCGAGAACATCAGCAAGAAGACGCTGGATGACATTCTCGTTGGCGACGACGTCGAGGCCTCCGCGGTGGTGCACAGCGCGATCGAGGACTTTGCCCAGGAGCTCGCCTATGTCACCCGGCGCTTCCTGAAGACAAAAGCCTGGGCCAAGACCGAGCGCATCGTGGTCGGCGGCGGCTTTCGCGATTCCCGGCTCGGCGAGCTCGCGATCGCGCGCACCGAGATCATCCTGAAATCCGAGGATTTCAAGATCGACCTGCAGCCGATCCGCCATCACCCTGATGAAGCCGGCCTGATCGGCGCGCTGCATCTGGCGCCGTCCTGGATCTTCGAGGCCCATGACAGCATCCTCGCCGTCGACATCGGCGGCACCAACATCCGCTGCGGCCTCGTGGAAACCAGCTGGAAAAAGGCGAAGGACCTGTCGAAGGCCAAGGTCGTCAAATCCGAGCTGTGGCGTCATGCCGACGACGAGCCGACGCGCGAAGGCGCGGTGAAGCGGCTCACCAAGATGCTGAAGGGGCTGATCACCGAGGCCGAGAAGGAAGGCTACAAGCTCGCCCCCTTCATCGGCATCGCCTGTCCCGGCGTCATCAACGCCGACGGCTCGATCGAGAAGGGCGCGCAGAACCTGCCGGGCAATTGGGAGAGCAGCAAGTTCAACCTGCCGGCGAGCCTGATCGAGGGCATCCCCGTCATCGGCGAGCACGACACCGCGATCCTGATGCACAATGACGGCGTGGTGCAGGGCCTCTCGGAGGTGCCGTTCATGCAGGACGTCGACCGCTGGGGCGTGCTCACCATCGGCACCGGCCTCGGCAATGCCCGCTTCACCAACCGCCGCAAGGAAACCGGCAAGGAGAACGGGAAGAACCGGGACACTACGGAGAACGGCAAGAAAAAGGGCAAGGAAAACAACAAGGATAGCGCCAAAAGCGACAAGGAGTAACCTTGACTGGTTAGGTTAAGGACCGGATTGCGTTGCAGCGCCGGGGCTGCACGCTAGGGTCGAATTGTCGCCTCACCTGGCCGGCGAAGCCGCCCTTCCCAGCCAGATTTTCAATGAGCGGCACCGGGACCGCCAGTGTTTACCGCGTCTGGCGGTCCCACCCCGTTTTTCCGAACATGATGGAATGAGCCAGGCTCGCGCCTCAATGAAGGTGCACTCCCTCTCCCGCTTGCGGGGGAGGGCCGGGGTGGGGGGTGTCTCCGCGTTGGGATTGCCCGATTGTATCCCGGTGCGGTGAGAGCCCTCACCCGCCGCGTTCTTCGAACGCGTCGGCCTCTCCCGCAAGCGGGAGTGGCGGAGCAAGCCGACGAAGCGACTTCATCCCGCTCCAGCTCCCGCGAACTCAGCTCCACCCCACCCGCGAGAAGAACCCCGCGATCTCCGCCGCCGCGCCATCCGGATCCTCCCGATGCGGGAAGTGTCCGACATCAGGAAGCATCTTCAGATCGAGCGCGCTGAAGGTCTCGGACAACCGATCCGTCCACGCATAGGGAAACAGCGGATCGTGCTCCGCCCAGCGCACGCAGGTCGGCACCGCGATCGGCGGCAGAACTGGCGCTTCGCCCTTCATCATCGCAACGCGCCCGGCATGCGAGGCGCGGTAATGCGCAAAGCCGCCGGCGAGGTTGCCGTCATCGAAGAAAGTGTCGGTGAAGGCCTCGAGCACGTCGTCGAAGGCGTCCTTCCGGTGCGCCCAGCCCTTGAGGAAATGGCTGATATAGAGCCTGCAACTCTCCCTGTTGGCGCCGACCAGCGCCGGCGCCATCTCCATCTGGTGGAAGGATTGATACCAGATGTGGTTGAGCCGATCGGGCGCGGCCATGCGCGGCCCGATCCCGGGATAGACGAAGTCGAAGAAGAACAGCCCCGACAGCCGCGACGCCGCCTGCCGCGCCAGCGGCTGCATCACGGCGCCGCCGACATCGTGGCCGACCACGCCGAATCGGTCGACACGGAGCGCGTCCATCAGCGCCAGCATGTCGCTCGCATGGCCGTCCGGCCCGTAGGGCCCGTCGGGCTTGTCGCTGTCGCCGAAGCCGCGCAGATCGGGCGCGATCAGGCTGAACCGGTCGGCGAGGCGCGCCATCACCGGCTCCCAGGTCAGCCAGAATTCCGGCCAGCCGTGCAGCAAAAGCAGCGGTTTGCCGCGTCCGGCGCGAACCACGTGGAATTCGGCGCCATTGGCGGAGATCGTCAGGTGCTCCATGGCAGGTCCTTCCATCCGGCAAGTGCTCTGAGCATGATCAGATCAGGGTTTCAGTCGCCGCGACAAGGCAGGTGCGTTCCCTCCCCCGCGCTTGTCTCGCCGAAGCCCGCCTTCGGGCGAAGGCGGATGTGGGGGAGGGTTAGGGAGAGGGGTAGCCCGGAAAAAGGTGCCGATTGTCTCCGACGCGGCGAGAACAGCCCAAACCCGGCAAACAACCCTCCGATTTTCCCCTTTCGCGCCTTGTCTGGCCCGCGATCCTCGCCTATTAACGCCCCCAACCACAGGGGCCCTGCTCCTACCATGGCGCCTTCAGGAGAGGTGGCAGAGTGGTTGAATGCACCGCACTCGAAATGCGGCATAGGTGCAAGCCTATCGGGGGTTCGAATCCCTCCCTCTCCGCCAGTTAGCTGATTACTTTGCAAAATTTCGTGTATTTGCCTGCAACACTTTAGGGCCCGCTTGGGCTTTGAGAGACGTGAGGGCGTCGTGCAGTGACGTCCGTCCGGACTGCGCCAGCGTCGGGGTTAGGAACTTCGCCCTTGGTCCAGAGCGGCCATAATCGCTTCCTGCTGGTGCTGGACAGGTGTCTTCAGCCCGCAATGATAAACTAGGACGACGACTTAGCGTTGGGCCTTTTCCACCAGACCGACAAACTCGGATAGCGCCAGGAGATAGCTTTGCTGAGCTGGTTTGTAGGTCTCATGGAGCTTTTTGGGTAGGACAAGTTGCAATGATTTGGCGCGCATCTCTGACGTTTGATTCTCTGAGATTCCTGGCTCCAGTGTCAAAAGATGCTTCCTTTTGATCCGGTCCGCTTCAGTCAAAATCTGACGCCAGCGGTCCTTACAGGTCGACTTCGCTCCCAACATCATGAGACGATTCGCGGAAAAGGCTGATGACGCATATTCTTTTGCCCCCGGAAAGAGAAAGTCGGGCTTGTTATTATTTTCGGTCCTCACCCCTCTTTCGAATCTGAGTTTTCTCGCCGCAAAAATAGCGGCGAGATGATTTTCGAGGGCCGACCCGGCCCGTGACTTGCGTCGGTTCTGAACGCTCAAGGAAAATTTGATGAAACCCTCAACGTCGGCCTGCTTGCCTGACATAAAGCCGTTGGCCAGTCGTTCCGATACAATGTGCCGCTCCAAAGTGCGGAATAGCCTCTCCTCGAATTCGATCCATGTCGTGAGAGCATGATCGGGATCGTCTCGAACGCTCGTCTCGGGAGCATGTTTTCTCGCGAATTCGGAGAAGAGACCTGTCGCTGGAAATTTTGCGCCAAACTTTTTTAGAATCGCTTCGAGCCACTCGTCCTCGGTAATAATGGCCTCTATCTCGATCAGCTCGAGAATATAGCGGGCGGTAAAGGACAGTTCCTGGCCACGCTCACGACGCAGGTCACGCTTGTTGTCGCCGAAACGATCGCCAGTCGCGTGCAGGCCGAAGAGCCAGCAAAGTTGTTGCTCAATTGCGCTGCCAGTGGCGCAACTCATGGCCAACAATGGACCGGCTTTCGGCTTGCAGAAGAAGAGCGTGTCTCCAGCTCGTGCCTTACGAACCACTTCCTCTGCTGTGGCCGGATAATACAGCCGATATTCGGGTTCTCGATGCGGCTGGTTTTTTCGGCTGTTGTACCAAGTGCCGTCGAGTTCGAGCCTGAGCGGGGGTTCGTCATCCTCCAGACGAATGTATGTAACGTCGATCTTCTTCTTGGAATCGGGTGAGCCAAGAAACTCGCGGAAGGCATCAACGCCTTGGTACTCGTGACCACGGGAGGTCTCAGGATCAACTTCGGTCGCAGCCAAAGTCTTTGCGGCGACTCCTACGAAATATTCCGAAAGATATCCCCGCTTCATCTTCCTGGTACTCCCCGTAGCTCATACGAGGGGCGCTTTGAACGAAGCCAGCTTGAACATCGATCGAGGAGCAGGTCGACCGGAATGGCCCCGCGTCCCTTGAGGCCGCATTCCCAAATAACACAGCAGCGCCAGCCGGCGTCTTTGATCGCGACGATTGCGTTATGATCCACTTGTTGATTGCGGCTGATCTTCTTTTGCCAGAACTCTCGTCGCGTACTTGGCAATTTAAACAAATGACAAGAATGGCCGTGCCAGAAGCAACCGTGGACGAATATCACGGCGTGATGCTTGGGAAATACAAGGTCCGGCTTTCCTGGCAGGCGATTGTCGTGCAGAACATAGCGAAAGCCCCTCGCATGAAGGCCGCGCCGGATAACTAATTCTGGCTTCGTATTCTTGCCCCGAATGCCGGCCATCATCCGGCTTCGTACCTCGGGCGATACGACATCAACCATAGACGAACGCTCGATCAGGTTCCTTCACAAAGGGCAATTCCGATTGCTGCGTTGGCTTACGGTGTGATCGGTTTTCGACCGCAGCCAGAATGTGCGGCTTCATCAGCTGAGCGATTGCCGCAACGACAGGCACTACCACAGCGTTTCCGAATTGCCTGTACGCTTGGGTGTCAGAAACAGGGATCCGATAATCCGACCCGTCCACGTGACGGAAGCCCATGAGCCTTGCGCACTCGCGTGGCGTCAAGCGGCGCGGTCGGTTTCCTTGTTGGGCAATCAAGACTTCTGAACCGTCTTTGAAGTATCTGGCTGAAAGAGTGCGGGCGACATCATTCGGACCGAACAGGCTGTAGCCAAATCCATTGCCCTTCGACTCGTGCTTGTTCTTGTACTCTTTGAGATACTTCCAGAGATGCGCGGTCAATGTGTATTTGGGATCGACGTTTTCGTTGGGCTCTAGAATCGATCCAAGCTTTGGGCCTTCCTCGGGAACGACAAGTCGATCAAAGTCAAACTTACTCTCCTTTCTGAAGCCCACGATGAAAATGCGTTCGCGCTTCTGCGGAACCCATGGAGCAGAGCTAATGACGCGATGATGAATCTCGTAACCCAATTCATTTCGGAGGACGTTTACAATCGTTGCAAAAGTACGTCCCTTGTCATGCCGTTGGAGGTTTTTCACGTTTTCCAGCAAGAAGACGGAAGGCTTATGGTGGGCGATGATCTGCGCCAGATCAAAGAATAATGTGCCCTGTGTATCGCAGAGGAAACCGTGCGGACGACCCAGTGCATTCTTTTTTGAAACACCGGCAATCGAAAATGGTTGGCAAGGAAAGCCCGCAAGCAAGACGTCATGCGCGGGGATTTGCGCAGGGTCCTTTGAATATTCTCTGATGTCCCCCGCGATCGGATGGTCCTTGCCAAAATTCTCGCGGTAGGTGATCTGACTGTACTTGTCCCATTCGGACGTGAATACGCACTGCCCGCCGATCGCATCGAAGCCAATCCGCAGGCCACCAATCCCCGCGAACAAGTCGATAAACTTGAACGCCGCTGGCCGTCGGCGCTTTTCGGGTATCTTTGCCAGATACTCTTGCAGCCATTTCAGTGCGACCGGAGATGGACGAGAATCTCCGTTCTCATACCGGATGACGGTCCGCTCGGTAACGCCAAGGAGGTTGGCCGTCTCGGCCTTGGATAGCCCCGTTTTCAGTCGAAGAGCTTCGAATTCGACCGAGTGATGCGAACGGGGCATGGCTTTTCATCCTGGGACAATCAACTGACAGCTTGTCATCGATTCGTCCCAGAATGTATAGTTGTTCATGGTATGTTCCGTCAAGTTGAGCTTGGCCACCGACCTCTACCAGCACTTCCTTAGCCGCCCGCCTCCCCACCATCCTTACCTTATGCGCCGTCGTGAAGAACGTTGGCGACGTCGCTTCGCCGGCGAAGAACGGCCGCCCGTCCACCGCGGGGCCAGCACGGCGCGGTCGTCACAGCGTGCGTCAGCGCGGTTTGTCGTCGTCGATAACGGGGACGGACCCGATGCCGAGGCGCGGGTCACTCGGATCGCGCGACATTTGTCTAATTGGCAACCTGTCTAATGTCAGTGCCTATGCGTACACTGAGGATGACGTCCGAAGAATTTTCGGGCGCTCCAGAATGAACTTGGAGCGGCCCGCGGAAAATTCGGCGGGGAAGGTGACGTCAGCAAGCGGGGATTCGGCTTGGGGGTCTAATGCAGGGCGGTTCGGTGGGACAGGTTTGGGAGTGGATCTGGCCGCGGGTGGGGCCAACTCCCATTTCGCAGGGGCTGGATTTCGAGATGTTCGATCGTCCCGATTATCCCTATTCAGAAACGTTCGTCCGCGAAGCCATCCAAAACAGTCTTGATGCACGCTTGGACACTGAGCAGCCGGTCATCATCAGTTTCAATTTTCATACGGACACGCTCGGTCCACGCCGCCGCTTCTTTGAACGCGCGATCGAGTTCCGCCGGAAGGCTAAATACGGGATCCCCGAAGAATGGGACAACGATCAAATAGCTTGGCTCACGATCGAAGATTTCAACGCCAAGGGTCTTGGTGGCGACCTGAAGAAGCGCATGAGCGACTTCTGGAATTATTGGCTCAATTTCGGCGTCTCAAACAAGGATGGAACGGGGAGGGGCGGTCGTGGCATCGGGCGGATAACATTTCTCATTGCCTCGAAGCTTCAGACCGTCATTGGCCTGACCCGCCGTAGCGTGGACGGAGTAACGGCGGCTTGTGGCATGTGCGTCCTTAAGGCTTTCGAAGACGCCACCGGCTTCCATTCGACCCACGCCTACCTTGCCAGCAGCGAACATAATTCGATCTACAATCTATATAGTTCCAGCATTTTTCACCGCGGTATCGAGCAGGCGTTTAATCTCAAGGGCTATGATCAAGGTGGTCATGCCAGTGGACTCGCGCTTGTCATTCCTTATCCGCACCCGGAACTCAGTGGTGACGGCATTCTGGCATCGGCGATCGAGCATTTCGCGCCGGCGATCATCAACGGAACACTCATCGTTCGCGTCAATGGTGAGCAGCTAGACGAAAAATCAATCGAAACTGCTGCCGCTCGTGTGGCGGCAAAAATTCATGACGAAGCCATATCAAAAGATTCTGCGCGATACCTCGCATTGATCCGTCGCTGCCTCGCCAATAATTCAATTGAAATCCCGCTTACAGACGCAAAAAGCGACCTGAAGGCAGCGTTACAGACGCTCCGCGACCAGCCGCTTGGACAGAAGCTTCAGACGGCCACCGAAAACGACGAGCCGATCGGCATCCGGATTCGGTTCAACCTTGAGCGAAACGGACAGGTCTCGCACGTCGTGCTTCGCGCAGTGCTTGCCCGAGCACCCCATGGCAAGTTGCCCATCGACCGCTTTTTTCGTGAAGGCATGGCCCTGCCTGAAGTGAAGGCCCGCAATCCCGGGGTTTTCGATGCCGTCCTGCTTGTCGATGACCATCTTCTGGCGACCTATCTCAATTTCTGCGAAGGCAAGGCCCATCTCGACCTCCTTGAATCAAAGGACATCAAGACGAAGCTCGAGGAAAATGGTTTCCGCTCCAACTTCAGGGTCAGGCGCTTCGTAAAATCGCTTCCGGTTGAACTGCGCAACTTGCTCACGCCTAACATCGCCGAGCCAGATGCGGACGTGTTCAGCTCGTTTTTCTCCATACCGAGCGATGATCCCGGCAAGCGAACCGGAGGTGGTAACGACGATGTTGATACGCCGCCGCCACCACCACCTCCTCCACCGCCGGTCGTCGCCGCAGTGTTGATTGAAAAACTAGACAACGGGTTCCGCATCAAGGCCAACCCGAAATACGAAAACTGGCCAATCAGCCTTTCCGTCAGGATTGCGTATGCTGACGGCACGCGGAATCCGGGGTGGGCCGAATACGATTTTACGCCTTCAGAGCTTTCCACTGACTATCAGGATTGCGACATCTCTTTTACCGACAACCGGCTTCAGGCAACCAACTGCGGTTCGGATTTTTCCATCGGGGTAACAGGCTTCGATGCAAACCGCGAGCTTGACACCCGGATCAGGACGACACGCGATGCGCAGACGGATTAGATTAACGGGACGGCGGCAGCTCAGTCGCTCCAGCGTCGAACTCAAGATTGCCGAGGTGCCCGGGAAGCGGCTCCTGACGCTCGGGATCGTGGAACAGAGATCGTTTCAGGGATTTCCGCCTGACGCTCGTGTCACCGTGCGCCTCTACGAGAACAAGTTGGTCGAGATCGCCGATTTCGGCAATCTCGGATCGCTGAACACAGTTGCTGAAATCCAGAACAAATCCTTTGTTGCGCCATCCGTTCAATTGCGGGTAGCCGCAACATCCGAAAACAATCGAAGCCTGCTGCTTGGAAGTACTGATAGCTGGACGCTTCAGCCGGAGAAGTCAAACTCCCAGAACAAAAACACAGACGGAATTCTTCTTTTCCTGCCTGCAAGAACTGCTCCTCGCGTATGGAGCCTTGACATTCGTGATGATGACTATCCAGTCGTGTACGTTGACGAACGAATTCCCGATCCCGCTACATGGGCCCGGACTGATGCAGCTTTCACTGGCTGCGCGCTTCCGGCAATACTTCTGCAGATTTTTGAAGACATATTTGACCAATCCAATCCGCACGACATTGAGTGGATGCAGGACTGGATCAAATGGGCCGGCATCCTGATGCCAGGCAAAAAGCCGCCACTTAGCGAATCCCGCGCCGACAGGCGTAAATGGGTTGACGATCTGGTGGATACCTTTGCGCAACGACATCAGCTTGCTGACCGCCTGCTCAAGGTTCTCACGCCGGAAAATCAACAATGAGATACGCATCGCTTTATCAGTTTACGGACGCCGGAAATTCACTTTTCGAGCGCGCTTTCAATGGCACCCTCGACGAGATGGCCGTGGACTTGGACGATCCAGCGATCGCTCAGATGATCCCGGGTACGGGACCATTCCAAGTGCTTCCGTTCGAAACAGCCAAGGAGATGGCGTTGGCTATCAAAGCCTCGCTCGGCAATCACCAATTACCCACACTCGTTCCGAACACCGGACTTTGGGCATGGCTGACTTTTGTTCTGCGGGATGTTCTTTTTTTGCGTGACAAAGCCGGGCGGCGCGAGTTCGGCGAGGTTCATCGCTGGTACCCCAGCAACCCCAATGACTGGCAAAAAGCGCAGCGTCACTTGGTGAGAATGCCGGTTCTTCTTGTGGATACTCTAGGCGACACTGCAGATCATCTGCTTTGCGGAAGTCCCGCGGTTCTTCCTGAAATCCGGGAGCAACTGACAAGTCAGCAGGATATGTTTCACCCTGTCTTTCAGGCCGCCGCTCGCGCGCTTTACTATGACCCTGAAAAGCAGAAGCTGAAAAAAGGCGCAGGTGGAAAGAAGGGCGGGACACCCCGGCGATTGGCTAAGGTCCGCTCCCAACTGGATGTCACTTGGGATATGTATGATCTTACTCCAGAAAAGCTTGTTGGGTTGCTGCCCAAGGAGTTCGATCGTTTCCGACAGGTAGCGTAGCGATATCGCATAAATTCAACTGCATTATCTTGTAACCTTTCGTAAGGTGCACATTTGGGCTGCCACAATTCTAAGCTCAAACCTGAGCGCTATCGGCTTTTTTTATGCAAGTCAGTTGCAATGACAGTGCACTAAGCTGGCGCTGTTCGACCGCTAACGTCGGGCAGACAAAATTCCGAACTGGCGTCGACGCCGTAGCTAAGTCATCTTCAAGAGGCTCGATCGGAATCCCGCCTATCCGTCGAGCGGGATCGCTTCGGGATCGAGTGCGAACGCCCCCCGCTACCGCTCCCCAATCCCCGCCCTCTCAACCACCCGCCTGTTTCGCGCCGTCTCCTCGACGATGAACGGCACCAGCTCGGCCGGCCCCTTGTCGGCGATCGAGACCTGGCCGTTGGCGGCGAGGTCCGCGGCGATGCCGGGGTCGGCGAGCACGGCGGCCATCGCCTCGGAGAGCTTGCTCACGATTTTCGGGTCGGTGCCGGCGGGAAGCGAGACCCAGGTCGAGCCGGCATTGACGGCGTCGGGGTAGCCGGCCTCGAGCACCGTCGGCGCGTCGGGCAGCGCGGCCATCCGCGTAGCACCAGTGGTGCCGAGCACCTTGACCTTGCCGGTGTCGATCAGCGGCCGGAGCACGGTGAGGTAGTCGAAGGAGACGTCCAGGATGCCCGACATCATGTCGGTCATCTGGTTCGAGCCCGACTTGTAGGGCACGTGGGTCAGCTTGATGCCGGCGGCCGCCTGGAACATCTCGCCGGCGAGATGCTGGGCGGTGCCCGGGCCGGGGGAGCCGAAGTTGACCTTGCCCGGGCTCGCCTTCGCGTAGGCGACGAACTCGGCCAGCGTGTTGTAGGGCGCCGCCGCCGTCGCGACGAGGACCTGGTTCGACGAGCTCACGCCGCGAACGTGGACATAGCTCTTCAGCGGGTCGTAGTTGAGCTTCGTCAGTCCCAGATTCGGCTGGATCGTCATCGGCCCGCCGGACGCGTAGAGCACGGTGTAGCCGTCCGCTTGCGCCCGCGCCACGAACTCCGTCCCGATGGTGCCGCCGGCGCCGGGCCGGTTCTCCACCACCACGGGCTGCCCGAGCCGCGTCCGCAGCAGCTCGGCGATCTTGCGCGAGACGAGGTCGGTGACGCCGCCGGCGCCGAACGGCACCACCCAGGTGATCGTGCGGTTCGGCCAGGAGTTCGCAGCCGCATCTGCCGCGGTATCCGCAGCCGAAGCCGCGGCCGTCTGCGCCCTCGCGGGGCCCGCATGAAATGCCGGACTCGCCGCGGCCACGAGACACATCAGCGCTCGTGAAAGCGCGCGCGTCACGGTCTCCCCTCGGCGCCCGCGCAGGCCGCGGCCCGCGCCGGCTCCCGCGGCGGCGTGTTGCGGACCGCTCGCATGGTCTGCTCGCTCCCGGAGTCGCGCAGATGCAAACGCCATGGATGCAGTCCTCCCATCGGTACAGTGTGGCCGTTGATGGCCATCTTGACCGGAGGCTACAGTCTTGAATCCCTGCCAACCATGGGCGCAGTCCGAGCATCACTTTTGCAGAATATGAAAAGATCGATGGATCGCCGTCCGGCCAAAGCTTGCGATCGCCCGGATCGCTTGCGCCCCAAAAACTGCCCGACGCCTCACCGCGCAAGTCATTGATGTTGCAGCGGCCGTCTACTGTGCATGGGGTTGTTTTCGCACTTTTTGGTGTCGGGGGCCGAAGACCCCGCGCTGCGCGGTGCCAGCTTGAACCCGCGGCGTCCACGATCCGACCCAGCAACGTCCCGCCATTCGCCGAGCCCGAGGTAACCCTCCACGATGTTCGAGAAGACCTACCGCGATCGCCTCGAAGCTGATCTTGCGCAATGGGAGGCCGATGGCGTGATTGCGCCGGCGGCGGCTGCTGCCATCCGTCATGCGCTGCCGCCGCTGCCGGCGGGCATCAATATCGCCGTCGTGGTCGGCATTGTCGGCGGCCTGTTGATCGCAGCCGCTTTCCTCGCCTTCGTGGCGGCGCACTGGACCGAGATCGCGCGGCTGGCGCGGTTTGCGATCCTGCTCGCCGGCATGATCGTCGCAGGCGCGCTTGGCGCATGGTTCGCGACGACGGGCCGCAACGTCCTCGCCGATCTCTGCGCGAGCATCGGGGCGATCATCTTCGGCGCGGGCATCGCGCTGGTCGGCCAGATGTATCATCTCGGCGAGGATTTTGCCGGCGGCATGCTGCTGTGGTCGATCGGCGCATTCGCCGCAGCGATGCTGACCGGGTCGCGCGGTGCGCTCGCGGTCGGCCTCGTCGCCGCCTGCATCTGGACCTGCATGCGGATCTACGACACGCCCGACGTTCTGCATCTTCCGTATCTGGTGGTCTGGCTGATTGCCGCCGGCCTTGCCTTCGCCTGGAATTCCCGTGTCGCCGCCCATCTCGTCGCGATCGCGGTGCTGCCGTGGTGGATCGCGACGTCGTTTCGGTTCGAGTTCGACGGCGCCCCGCCGTCCTTCGTGCTCGCGAACGGTGCGGCCCTGCTGTTCGGCGCCGGACTGGCGATAGCAGCTTGGCCCTCGCCGCGGGCGGCCCGGCTCGGCAGCGTTCTGTCGATCTACGGCGCGTTTGCGCTGGCCGCCGCCGCTGCCCTGGAGGTGACGACGGTCGACGACAACTTTCTGTTCCGGAGCCGCATCGCGTCCGGCCAGCCGCTGTGGTCGATCCTGTGCGGGGCGGCGGGCGTGATCCTCACCTTCGTCTCCGCTGCGTTCACCAGGCGCGCCGGTGAAATCCTTGCCGCCTGCGCCATCGGGCTCGTGCTGCTCGCCGCGCCGGTCTGGCCGGTCTCCACGGCCGGCGAGCCCTGGCCGGCTTATGCGGCACTGCTTTGTGCCATGCTCTGCCTCGTCGTGTCGGGCGTGCTCGACGAGGTGCGTCCGCGCATCATCGCCGGCTGGCTCGGGATCGCCGGCGTCATCGCCGGCATCACCTGGGCGGTGAAGGGATCGCTGCTCGGCCGCTCGGCGTTCCTTGCGGCGGCCGGCATCGTCGCCGTCGCCTTTGCCACCGCGCTCAATCGTTTGCTGCCGAGGAGTGCGCGATGAACCAGCTGGCCATGTCCTTAGCCGCGCTCTGGCACCGTACCCCGAAAGCCGTGCTGTTCGGCGTCGCCGTGCTCGTGCAATGCGCGCTGCTGGTGCTGATGGTCGCCGACCGCATGCAGATCCTGCGCGAAGGCCGTGAGGTGACGCTGCAGACGCAGCCGGTCGATCCGCGCGATCTGCTGCGCGGCGACTATGTCGTGCTGCGCTACGACATCTCGCAACTGCCGGCAGGTCATCTCGCCGGCAAGTCGACTGATGCGCGCAATCCCGTCGTGTTCGTCAAGCTCGCGCCCAATGCCGACGGGCTTTACGCCGCGGTGTCGGTGCATGCCGGGCCGGTGCCGGTCACCGCACCCGAGGTACAGATCCGCGGCCGCGTCAGCTATTCCTGCGGAACCAACATCCGCACCTTCTGCGACAGGCTGACGATCAAATACGGCCTCGAAAGCTATTTCGTGCCCGAAGGCGAGGGCGGCAAGCTCGAGCAGGCCCGCAACCAGCAGAAGCTGCGCATCGTCGCCGCCGTGCTGCCCTCGGGCCGCGCCGCCATCAAGCGGCTGCTGCTCGACGGCGAGAAGGTGTACGAGGAGCCGCTGTATTAGCCGGAGGTCGTTCCTGCTCTTAGTTCCTGCGCTCAGTCGGAATCCGACGCCGTCTCATGCGCGCCGTGGCAATGCTTGAAGCGCTTTCCTGAATTGCACGGGCAGGGATCGTTGCGGCGCAGGCCCGCAAACGCTGTCGGCGTCTTGGCTTCGTCGGGTATCCTCACGAGGGGGGCAGATGGGAGGTCCGAAACCGTGGCCGCCAATGCCGGCGGGGGCCGTGCGTTCCGGCGATTCATCAGCCACCCCACGAACGATGCGGTCGCCACGAACCCGGCCAGGATCATCGCGCCCGTCTTGGTGTCGTCCGCCTCCTTGCGCTTCCGCTCCTCGGCCTCTCTCTCGTCTTGAAGACGCTTCTCTTCCCGATCCACGAACCACTTTGCCGCGGCCTGAAGCGCCGTCGCCGGAACGGCCCAGCTCACCGATGTCTTTTCCGGCCGCGAGAGAGCGACCGCCCGCGACAGCAATGTCATTTGCGACGGCGAATTGCCTGCTGAACCGACGCGGGTCGCCGTCACGCGTTTCGTCAGCCCCAGCGAAACGCCGCCACAGACCGACGAGACCAGCGTTATACGACGGTTGCCCTTGGTCTCTTCGAGGGTTTCCCAACGCCCCAGGCCTGGAAGTGAATCCGGCAATTCGACGTGGTCGATCTGATGGGCATCGATCAGCGGCGTGATATGATAGGTGAGAAGATCCTGCTCCTTCAGGATATGTGCGATCGCGAAATGCCGGTAGATGTTGTACATGTCGCGCCAGATCGGCTCGGCACGAAACGTCTCCTCCATGCGCGCGGTCCAGTCGCAGGCGAACTCCCTGGCGATGGGGTCTTCGTTCCCGTTCTTGGCACCTGCATCCGCATTGGCGTCGGCGTCGCTAAGGATCACCTGGGCCGATTGCAGGGACGCGATCTGGTAATCGTGCGCATACTCGAACTTGCCGGGTTCGAACCAGAACCGGCGCCGGCTGCTCCAGTCGCCCGTTGACGTGCCGGCCCGGAGCATCTGCCGCGACTGGTTGAGCCGGCGCGCGAACGTCCCCGGCAGGGGCGGGTCGACCGGCAATTGCAGCGTACCCTGCGAAACCTGCTTCATGCGATAGTCGGCTTCGACCAGCACCTTCGTGACGCGGCAATGCCTGGGCAGCGAGTCCACGCGAACCATTTGCGGCTGCTGCGAGCACATGCGCAGATATTGTTGCCTGGCGGCCGCGTCGCGCCCGGCAATCTGGTCGAGGCCGGGCGTCTGGCTTCTGTCCGGGTCCAGCGAAATGCCCGGCTCGATATTCCCGTACTTCCTGTTGGCCGACCTGATCGCGACGATGAGATCGTCGAGGTAAAGATCCGGCTGGCCTCTCTCGGCAACGCCGCAGAGCAGGATATCGTAGTCGTCATCCTGGCAGACGGTATCAATCCGGGTCAGACCCGTAAGCCGCTTCGATCCGCCTGATTTGGCTTGTCTCAACGCTTCGCGCAGCGAAACGGCGACTTCAGCCCGCATGTTCGTGGTCACCGTCGCGGGCGGAGCCTTGCACGCGCTGTCAGCCGCCAACGCAGCCAGGGGCTGTTGCGCGACGAGCGCGCTCGCGCCCGACGCCAGAAAGCCGCGCCGATTGACAAGCACTCTGTGCATCATGGAGGTCTACGTCCCCGCTTCGAGAAATTCTTCGGTTAAGTATCCGGCTTCTTCAAATTGAGAACCTTGCGGCGGAGCTCGCTGAGGTCGCCTTCCTTTCCGGTCGGAACGGCGCCTATGTGCACGCCGCCGACAGCTGCCGGGGCGGGCCGCTGGGTCGGGCCGCTGACGTCCGATTCGCGAGTCCTTGCGCCGACGCCAGCCGAGTTCGAGCTTGATGCAGCCGGCTCGCGGGCGCCGCTGACGCCGGACTCCCGGGTTGGGCCGGAATTCCCCCGCGGCAAGGCATTCGACCTCGGGGGGCTGGGAGCCACGCGCCCGCCGCCGTCACCCGAAACGTCCGACTCCAGCGGCGTGCGCTGATTGCGCCAGTGCTGGAATTGCTGCAGCTCGCGAGCGGCGGCAGCCGCGCTGTTGAGCCGCATTTGCTCCTCTTGGGGACTTTCGTAGTCCGGCCGGGTCGTGAGATTCTCTCTCAACGATGCCTTGTCGATGCATTCTCCGGAATCATAGCCGGTTCGAACGACGTGCTGCTTGTGAGCGTCGCACTCCATGCATTTGTTATACAGGCCCTGCAGTTCCACCGAGATGTAACTGCAGTTCCAACTGGGTCCGAACTTCTTCTGCAAGGTCTCGGCCTGAGCCGGAAAGTGGAATAGCCCGAGTGCGGCAATTGCCGCGAGAATGAAGGAGCGCATGACGTCGTTCGGTTGAATATGATTGGATCGACAGGCGATAAAATACAGCTTCGCAGCTTAATCCAGCGACGCCGTACGGCAACCGATTTCTCTCTCCCTGCCGGGAACCGCCGCGCTGGCTATGTCGGCGCCGCCTTCAGCGCCCGCCGCAGCACCTCCCACGTCCGAGGGTCGTTCATCTGCGCCACGTTGAAGCGCATGAAGTGCCGGGACGTCTGCGCCACGCTGAAGACGTTGCCGGGCGCCAGCACGACATCCTCCTCGAGCGCGGCACGCGCGACCTGGGTCGCGTCCTGACCGTCCGTGAGGCGGCACCACAGGAAGAAGCCGCCGCGCGGCATCAGCCAGGGCTCGACGCCGATCGCCCCGAGTTTCCGCGCGATGTCGCGGCGCGCCCGTGTCAGTTTTTGCCGGAGCTCGTCCATGTGCTTGCGATAGCCGCCGCCGGCCAGCACCTTGGCGATGATCTCCGTCGCGACCGGGCTGGGGCCGCCGAAGCTGGTGGCGACCTGGAGGTCGACGAGATGCTCGATCCAGTCGGCGCGCGCGGCGATGTAGCCCGAGCGGACCGAGGCCGACAGCGTCTTGGAGAAGCTGCCGATGCGGATCACGCGATTGAGCCCGTCCAGCGCGGCAAGCCGCGGCGAGCGCTCCGGCTCGAAGTCGCCGAAGATGTCGTCCTCGATGATGGTGAGGTCGTGCGCGGCGGCCGCCGTCAGCAGCCGGTGCGCGGTCGCAAGCGACATCGTCGCGCCGGTCGGATTGTGCAGGGCCGAATTGGTGATGTAGAGCCTGGGACGCTCGGCGCCGAGAATCTGCTCGAAACGCGCGACGTCGGGGCCCGATTGCGTATGGGGCACGCTGACGATCCTGGCCTGATGCGCCCGCAGCAGCGCGCGGAAATTGAAGTAGCAGGGGTCGTCGACCAGCACCGTGTCGCCGGGCCGGAGCAGGAAGCGGCAAATCAGATCGGTGGCCTGCGTGCCCGAGCCCGTCAGCATGAGCTGATCGACGGAAGCGTGAATCGAATCCTCAGCGAGGCGCGCGAGCAGCAGCCGGCGCAGCGAAACAGCGCCGCGCGTGCTGCCATAGTCGGTCAACAGATCCGCGTCCGTCCGCGCCAGCGCACGGATGGCGCGGCGCAAGCCCGCCTCCGGCATCCAGCTCGCCGGCAGCCAGCCGCAGCCGGGCTTCGGCACGGCGTCGTCGGCATCGAGCGATTGCCGGGAGACCCAGAACGGGTCGACTTCGCGGTCGCGCCGCGGCTCGGCTTCGGCAAGCGCAAGCGGCGGCAGGATCGTCTGCGAGACGTAGAAGCCCGAGCCGCGGCGGGCGCGGATCAGGCCTTCGGCGGCCAGGCGATCATAGGCCTCCACCACCGTGGAGGGCGAGACGTCCATCGCTGAGGCGAGGCTGCGGATCGAGGGCAGGCGGTCGCCGGCGCCGAGCGCACGGCCGGCAACCTTGGCGCGGATCGCGCTCATCACCTCGACGGTCCGCGTGCCGCCGCGACCTCCGGTTTGCGCCTCGTCCGGCAAAGTGTACGTCCTTCCATACCCATACAGTTCGGCCAGATTGTATTGGATTGTCGCTGGCCTCGCCATCCCGGAAGGGCGAGTGTCGGTGCTCGAAAAGAAAATGAGACGGACATGCAATCTGCGAGCGGCGGCTGGGGTAACGGACTTCTCGGCGTCATCATCTTCAGCGGCTCCCTGCCGGCGACGCGCGTTGCGGTCGGCGGCTTCTCCGCGCTGTTCCTGACCTCGGCGCGCGCGGTCATCGCGGCGCTGATCGGCCTTGCCGTGCTCTTCCTGCTCCGGCAGGCGCGGCCGCAGCGCGGGGATCTGGCCTCGCTCGCGATCGTGTCGATCGGCGTCGTGGTCGGCTTTCCCCTGCTGACCGCGCTCGCGCTTCAGCACATCACCTCCGCGCATTCGATCGTCTTCATCGGCCTGCTGCCCCTGTCGACGGCGATCTTCGCCGTGCTGCGCGGCGGCGAGCGGCCGCAGCCGCTGTTCTGGCTGTTCGCTTGTCTCGGCAGCGCTACGGTGGCCGGCTTCGCCCTGTCCGGCGCCGGTTCGACGTCGCTCACCGGCGATCTCCTGATGGTGGCTGCGATCGTGCTGTGCGGCCTCGGCTATGCCGAAGGGGCCGCGCTGTCGCGCCGGCTCGGCGGCTGGCAGGTGATCTCCTGGGCGCTCCTGCTCGCACTGCCGCTGATGGTGCCGCTCGCAATTCTCACCTGGCCGCCATCCTGGAGCGGCGTCAGCGTGCCCGCCTGGATCGGGCTCGCCTACGTCTCGATCTTCAGCATGTTCGTCGGCTTCATCTTCTGGTACCGCGGCCTTGCGATCGGCGGCATCGCGCGCGTCGGGCAATTGCAACAGCTGCAACCGTTCTTCGGCCTGACGCTCGCTAGCCTTCTGCTGCACGAGCCCGTCGCCTGGAGCATGATCGTCGCGACCATGCTCGTGGTCGCCTGCGTGTTTTTCGCGCGGCGGTACGCGTGAGGCCTGCGCCTCACGCTCACTCCATCACCGTCTTCGTCAGCGCGCTCCTCGCAAACTTCTTCAGCGGCATCGGCTTGCCGAACAGGAAGCCCTGCACGAGGTCGAAGCCGAGCTCGTTGGCAGCGACGAGGTCGGCGCGGCTCTCGACTCCCTGCGCCACCGAACGTGCGCCATAACTCTGCGCAAGCTCGACGATGTGACGGCACACCGTGCGCTTCAACCGGTCATTGCCGCTGCCGGTGACGAATTGCCGGTCGGCCTTCAGCTTCACGAAGGGAATCCTGTCGAGCTCCATCAGCGACGGCCAGTTGGCCCCGAGATTGTCGATCGACAGGCCGATATTGTGAAGGCCGACCTCGCGCGCGACCTCGGTCAGCAGATCGAGGTCGCGGATCGCCTCCTCGCTGTCGATCTCGACCGTCAGCCCGCCGAAGGCCGGATGCGTCGGCACGCGGCGGCAGAGATCGCGCACCGCCTGCGGCTCCTTCAGATAGGACGCGGGCAGGTTGATCGAGAGATTGACCGGGGTCTGCTGCTCCAGCAGAAAATGCCAGTCGCGCATGGCGCGCTCGATCACGAATTCGGAGAGGTCGCGCAGATGCGGATCGTGCTCCTCGGGAATGAAGTAAGCCGGCGGCACCACGCCCCAGGTCGGATGCCGCATCCGCACCAGCGCCTCGGCGCCGCTGCGGACCAGCGTGCGCGCGTCGATCTTGGGCTGGTACCAGAGCTCGAGCCAGCCGGCATGCAGGGCCTCGCCGACATGCACGGCCGGGCTCGGCGCCGGCTCCTCCGGCAGCAGCATGGCGACCCGGTCGCGCAGCGTTTCCGCGGCGAAGGGCGTGGTGAGCGGCGGCAGCATGGCAAGGCCGTATTCCTCACCGACCTGGCGCACGGCCCTGACGATGATCGACTCGCGGGCGCCGACGGCGAGAACCTTGCCGGCAAATGCCTCGCGCACCAGTATTTCGAGAAATCGTCCGGGCTCGATACCGTCGGCGGCGACGCCGAGCAGGATCAGGTCCGGCAATTCGGTGGCGAGCACGGTTTTCAGCTCGTCCGCACTGGCGCATTCGCTGGTGACGAAGCCGAGATCCTCCAGCACCTCGCTGAGGAAGGCGCGCAGATGACGCTTGCTGTCGGCCACGCAGGCGCGCGGCGTTACCTTTCGTCGTCCGAAGGTCACAGGCCTTCGTCCGACGAGTTCAACCATCCCATCGTTCATCAACACCACTCCCGTTCCGTGACGGTTTCTTAAACGCCGAGCGTGGGTTCAAATAAGGAGAGCTTCACATCGTTCTTGAATTATTTGAGTAACGTTAAACCCTGCAACTCGAGCTAATCTTTCGACAGAATCTTCGAAAAGAATTTGCATACCCGAGCACCACGCGCGCAACGATTGCCGGCGCATGCGAAATTTCCTCTCACGCGACATTGCAGCGGTTTTTTGCTCGCTGGCGGATGAAGGCAAGCGATGACGTGGTGTGCCCTTTCGAAGCACCGGCGAGAGCATCGAACGATTAATCGTGAGTGCCTTCGCGGAGCGCGCGACCGCTCGTGCGCGACGAAGACGGTGAAAAGGGATCGCGCCGTCAGTGGCGGATTCGCCTTCGCGCTGTGCGCGCATGTTTGGCTCGCGCGCGCCAAGGTTCTGCGACAACGCGTCCGGGCCTGCCGCCGCGAATGTGAAACGCATCACACGCGTGTTGCTGCAGCTGCGCTATTGCTCCGCACAGCCGGTGGTGGGCTGTCGAGGATTACGACAATGACGACGCGGCGGTTGATGTACTGGTGGTTCAGGGTCGTGATGTCAGGGCGATTTCTCGATCGCTTCCTGTGCCTGCCGCGCGCGCATTAGAGCATGATCCGGAAAAGTGTACCGCGGTGTTCCGAACAGATCATGCTCGAACAATAGACTGCCGCGCGATATCAGGTCTGCCCGATCAATTTGCGAAACGCGGCCGCGCCGTCCTGCATCGCATCGCGCCCCTTCCAGGCCAGATAGGTCAGCTTACCGCCGATCGTGTCGTGGCTGCGCAGCCGGCGCGATCCGAGAATGTGGCCGACATTGGACGGGAAGCGGCTCACCTCGGCGGAGACCAGCGCTGCGATCGCGTCCATCAATTGTTGAAGGCGGACGCCCCATTCGTGACTCTCGATGCCGTCGATGCGCACCTTGAGCGCATATTCGGTGTCGTAGATCTCGGTGAGCAGGTCGCGGGCGACCAGCACCCGGTTGTGCCGGAGCGCGACACGAAGCGCGAGCCGCTTGTCGTCGAGCCGGTCCAGCACCATGGGAATGACGCAGGCATAGGACGTTGCGGCGACATCGGCAACGCTCTTGCTCGCGGCGGCCTTGGTGGCAAGACGCGCCAATTGCCAGGGCGTGGTGAGGCGCCTCGCCACCAGCGCCAGCGCGAACGGCAGGGCTTCGGGCTGCGCCTTCTTGAAGGCGTCGAGCTGTGCGGTGATCTGGGCCACCTGGCCGTCGTCGAACTTGGCGATCTTCTCGGGCAGCTTTTCGTTGAACTTCGGCAGCGCGTTGCCGGCACGCAGCACCAGCTGCATCTTCCTGACGTCGTCGAAGGCGCTGCGCGAGGCGGTGTATTGGGCGAGCTTGCCGCGCGCGAACTCGGCGCTCTCCGTCGATGCCAGGGTGTTCTCGAGGACCTTGATGACCTTGGTCTGGAAGGTCGACGCGATCTTCAAAACTTCCTTCGGGTTGTTGGCGGCGACCTGGTCGTTGATCGCCTTGATGTAGTCGCGTGCCATGGTCGGCAGCAGATCGCGGCAGATCCACTCCCAGATCGGAGTGAGGGTGTTGCGCGAGATCCGCCCCATGTTGGCGTGCTCGGGCGCGCCGTCGATCAGGAGCAGCTCGAGCGGCGCGAAGAAGTAACGCGAAGGGCTCGTGGCGCGCGCCTGGGTCGATCCGTCCTTGCGAAACTCGGCGCGCAGGCGCGACTGAATGTCGGCCGAACCGGGCATGTCGATGCCGCACAGCTCGAGCCGCTCCAGTTCGCTGAGCAGACAGCTGCGCGACAGCGGCGTCAGCCTCTGCAAGAATTCCGACAGCCGATCGATCTCATCCATGGCACGCAATCTTTCGCAGCGTTTCCCGCGGGCGTGCGGGCCCAATGCGTAGAGGCATTTGCGCGCTCTCAACCTCCCTAAGAGAAGCAAGTCGCCGTTAATTATTCCGTAAAAACCGGGGGGCGAGGTCGGGCGAAGGCGGCTGTTAAGGAGTTTTCGGCCCGTTTGCCCAGGACTCCAGCGAAAAACTCAACCCTTGCGTGGTCGCCTGCCGGCCGGCGCAAGCACAAATTGTGCCGACGTCGCCATTTTAGCGCAAAACCGTCAAAATCACCGTAGTCTTACGGAGCAAAAAGTTAACCACAGATCGCCCCCGGTTCCGCTAAATGAGTGACATGGGGTCACAGAATGATACGGCCACCGATTCGCGGCCGTCGGAATGGTACGAAAGCAGCGCCGCTCCAACTGAAGAGCTCGATTTCGTCCGCCTGAGCGCCGCCCGGGCCAAGGCCGCCGACGAAATGGCCGCTGCCATCGCCCGTGAGCTCAACGGCCCCCTGACTGCGCTGCTGCTCTACATGGGCGAGATCAAGCATCACAGCGATCAGCTCGCGCCCGTGACCGGCGATCGTGCCTATCTGCAGCGGGTGGTGGAGAACGCGCTGGCCCAAACCGAGCGCGTCTGCGGTCTGGTCAAGCAGCTTGCAGGTCCTCACAAGGCCGGCCTTGCGATTCCCGCCGGCACCGAGGATGCGGATGCAAAGGCCGCCCGCGCACAGCAAGCCCAACGCGTGCCGAGCGCCGAACTCATCGGCCTGTCCGGCCAGAAGCGCCTGACCAAGCGCGAGCGCGAGGTGCTGAGACTGATCAGCGAAGGCTACTCGAACAAGCAGGGCGCGCTTCGGATGCAGATCAGTCCGCGCACCTTCGAGAGCCATCGTGCCGAGGCGATGCGCAAGCTCGGTGCGCGCAACACCGCGGACCTCGTCCGTGCGGCACTGCTGCATTCAATCGATTGAGGACTTGGCGCCGCAGGTAGCGGCGCGGGCTTGCCGAAAACCGATCGTGCTCAGAAATAATCTTCGGCGAAGGGACGCGCGCGCGAGGCGGGACGCAGCGGCTTGATCTCTTCCTTCGGCCCATTCGGGATGATCGTGATGGTCCAGCGCGGCGGCATGGTCGATTCCTGCTCCAGCACCGAACGCACAAAGCCGGTCACCGTCGATTCTCCCGCCTTCACCGTCGCCATCCGGCCGTTGAACTGTGCGATGCGGAAGCGGCGAACCTCTTTCTGGTCCGCGGTCTCGTAGGTGAACATGGAAAACCCTCCTGGTTTCCCGCGACTATCACCACCTATGATTAGCCATCTCTAAAAATCCCAAGCCGTAGAAGTACGGCGGGTTTCGCGCGGCCCGGGCCGGTGCGACTTGCGCGGCGATCTCTAGAAAAACACTATGCCTGAAAGGGTATCCGAACCGTGATGACGTTTCGTCTCAAATGCATCACGCTTCAGACCTGCGGCTCCTGCGCACGCGCGGCGGCATAAGCCGCATCCATGCGATCCAGGAGATCGCGGAATTCGACGTCGTCGAGCCTCTCCGCGGTTTTCTCCAGCGTCAGCGCCAGCACCGCGAGCCTGGCATAGCCGAACGTCCCGGCCGCGCTCTTCAGCGAATGCGCTTCGCGTGCGATCTTGCCGGCGTGCTGTGCGAGCGAGAGCGTGCGGAACAGCTCCAGGCGCGCGCAGGTCTCGCTCCAGAACACCTCGCGCACTTCACCGGCCCCGTCCTCACCGATCTCGCGCACCAGCGCTTCATAGGCGCGCGGCTCGCGTGCGGGCTCGGCATCGAGCGCCTTTGGCGCCGGGGCGAGGGTGACGTCAAACATGGTCTTGCTGCCTTGATCGCGGGTCATCTGTCGCGCGGCACGTTCCGGCGCGACACCATGTTCCGTGTCTACGGCATTCGAATTTCAGTTCCGGTAGCGGGACGTGAGGTGTTTGCAGACTGGCGTTAGCCGGCGATTTACCATGGAGCCGCGGCGGTCAGCGCGCGCCGAGCAGACGGTCGTACTGCGCCTTCACGGTCGCGTAGCATTCGCATGCCGTCTGGCGCAGGCCGTCGAGGTTGACGATCTGGATGTGCCCGCGGCTGTAATGGATGAAATTGGCCTGCTGCAAGGTATTGGCGACCAGCGACACGCTGTTGCGCCGCGCCCCGATCATCTGCGCCATGGCCTCCTGGGTCAGCAGCAACCGGTAGTCGCCGGACAGGTCGTGCGTGTGCAACAGGCAGCGCGACAGCCGCGCCTCGACCGGATGGGCGGCGTTGCAGCCCGCGGTCTGCTGGACCTGGGCGTAGACCGCCAGCCCATGGCGCGTCAGCGAGGTGCGCAGCGTGCTGCTCTGGTCGGCGGCGATCCGCAGCCGGTCGAGATCCATCACCGATGCAAGGCCCGGAACCAGCACGATGGCGGTATTCAGCGCGCACGCATCGCCCATGGTCGAGAGCGTCCCGAGCAGGCTGTCGCGGCCGATCATGGCGACCTGCACATGTTCACCCTTGGCGAGCTTCACCACCAGCGAGATGACGCCGCGGTGGGGAAAATAAGCGCGCTTCAGCGTCTCGCCGGTCTCGACCAGCACGGCGTCATGGGGCAGATCGACTGTTCGCAGGTGCGGGCGGAGCAATTCATAGTCGTCTGCCGGCAGTGCGGACAGGAAGCCGTTGGCTGAGCGCACCATCGTTTCCAAAGCTGCCTCCCATGTCCTGCACGATCAGATCGCGATGGGCGAAATCACGCCCGGCGCAGGTCAGGTTCCATCATGTTCACGTCGGGATATATTGGCAATTGGGACAAGATGTCCTCCCTGCGACCGTTCCTGGGAATGCTGCATTCACGCCGGCACACAGTCGACGGCCTCGCTCTGTCGTCACGGTGCCGTTCCGACCAGGCGGAGATGGTAGGCTTTCACCGCGGCATAGCACGCGCAAGCCGTCGTTTGCAGCGCCCGCAGATCGAGGATTTCGATGTGGCCCCGGCTGTAGTGGATGATGCCGGTGCGCTGAAGTTCATGCGCAACCAGCGAGATGGCGTTGCGCCGGACCCCGATCATCTGCGCCAGTGCCTCCTGAGTCAGCGGCAGGATTCCACTGTCGGAGAGATCGCGGGCGCGCAAGAGCCAACGCGCGAGCCGCGCCTCCACCGGATGGATCGTATTGCAGAGCAGCGACTGCTGCGCATGCGCCAGCAAGATCTGCTCATGGCGGATCATCAGCTTTCGAAACGGCGTGCTTGCGGCAGCGACGGCACGGAAAGCCGAAATCTCAAGCACGGACGCGGCGCCGGGGAATAGCACGACCACGTCCGAGGGCGCGATGCCGTCGGCCAGCGCCGCGCCGCTGCCTACGGCGCTGTCGCGGCCCAACATCGCAACCTCGATCATCTGTCCTTCGGACAGGCCCACCGTGATCGAAACCGATCCGCCATGCGGGAAGTGGACATATCTCAGCGCGGCACCCGCCTCGCCCAAGACAGACTTCCTGACCATTTCGACCGTCGCGAGATGCGGGCGCAGCAGATCGAAATCCGCAGCATCGAGCAATTGCAGCAGTTGATTGGGCGGGCGGGCGCTCGCGGTCATGCAGGTCAATCCGGCGGGTTCGATGGGACAATCGGCGCGGGGCCCGTTCGTCGTTCAGTTGCACGGCGAACAAAGTTTATTGTAAAGGTTGTAGTGTCGTCCATATACCCGTTAGAGGGCAGACAGGCTGTCTCATTTGCGGCGGAAATAAGAACGGCGCGTTGATTCGCTTTTGAGCGGCGCGTGTCCTGCAAGGGCATGCAGGAAAAAGCGGTAAGGGGGCCTTCATGAGCCGGAAGCATTGCATCCGCGCTGCCATCGGACGCCGGTCGACCCGCGCCGCCTCGTCCGTTGGGCGAGTGCTTACAGCTATCCATTATTGCTCTGAAACCTGGCGCTCGATGACCGCGGATCTCGTTTCCGTCGTCTTCGTTTTTCTCGTCCCGCCAATGATGTTTGCGACCATCCCTCTCTTGATTGAAAGCAAAGGAGAACGGCGTGCCCCACGGTTCAATTATTGAATCGCCGAAACGGGAAGCTCTTACGGGGACCGAAAGTCTACGCCATATTCTCGTTGTCGACGACGACCCGATGGTGTGCATGGCCATCGAGGTCTATCTTCAGCGCAACAATTTTCGAGTGACGATTGCCGAAGGAGGTGAAGCCGGATTGCGCGCTCTCGAAACGGGGCAATTCGATCTGATGGTCATCGATATCTTCATGCCGCACATGCGCGGGTTCGAATCGATCCGGATCTTCCACGAGCGCGCGCCCGTCATTCCGTTGATTGCGATGTCCGGCTACGCCTTTGCAAATTTGAACTCGCCTGCGCCCGATTTCCTGCGGATGGCGCTGGAGCTCGGTGCTGCGCGCTGCCTGCGCAAGCCGTTCACGCCGCACGCGCTGCTCGCCGCCATCAACGATTGCCTGGCGGAGCATCGTCCCGATGGCGACATGAGCTCGGCCGCACGATTGGGTTAGCGTGGCGCGCGCCGCCCTGGCGACGGGGTAACTGTTCGTTTACCGAATGCGCAGACCCTGAAGGTCGCAGCGACAATGTGAGACGAGGAACGCGCGTGCGGCTCCGGTTGCGGGCGGCTCGGTTCAATGCCCCGCAGGCCACCTCTATCGTCCTTCACGAGCAAGCCTTTCCCGCGCGTCTCACCCCGTTGTTATCGGCCCGTTCACCTCACGCCTCCCCGCCGCCGAGGCGCAGAGCCGGTCTTGCCGAAAAGCGTTGCTGCGTGTCGTCAAACCGCAAACTTCTCTTCAATATCCGTATTAGCACGGAGGATGAAATTAACGGGACTGTGAAAGGGGTTGTCTAACGATCCAGGGGAGGGACTTCCGTCCGTGTCAAAGACTGGCTCGGACGTCGAAGTCCAGGTTCAGGTCAGTAAGGCGTAGCTCATGGATGATCTGTTGCGGGAGTTTTTGACGGAGACCAGCGAGAGCCTGGACAC
>ERZ1034409.13-NODE-13-length-143962-cov-11.143621_pt1 | contig 143962 bp, 127 predicted proteins | sample MGYA00520610_ERZ1034409 | MGnify/ENA primary metagenome ERZ1034409 (study PRJEB33736, sample SAMEA104288480) | Azolla microphylla | place: Ecuador | collected 1982 | study: EMG produced TPA metagenomics assembly of the PRJEB19522 data set (Is there foul play in... | reverse complement strand
AGCATGATCCTGGGATCATGCACGAGGGCACGGCAGATCGAGGCGCGCTGCTGCATGCCGCCGGAGAGCTGCCACGGCAGCTTCTTCTCGAAACCTTCGAGCCCGACCAGTTTCAGCAGCGACTTGGCGCGGTCGAGATATTCCTGCCGCGGCAGCCGCTTCATGTCGATCGGCAACATGACGTTGCCAAGGATGTTGCGCCAGGGCAGCAACAACGCGTTCTGGAAGACGATGCCGACATTGCCGTGCGGCGTCGTCACCTTCTCGCCCTCGACCAGGATCTCGCCCGTAGTCGGCGGCAACAGTCCCGAGATCAGCTTGAGCAGCGTGGACTTGCCGCAGCCGGAGGGGCCGACCACGACGAAGAACTCGCCGTCATTGATGTGGAAGTCGAGCGGCCGTAGCGACGGCACGTCGCCGTCGCGCGTCCTGTAGGTCTTGGATACGCCGGACAGCTTGATGCCGGACGCGTCGTTACCAGCGCGATCCGAGACCAGGCGCAGATGCGCGGCCGGTTGCGTATCGACTGGTTTGATCGCAGGATTCATCACAGCAGTCTCCGCCCGTCGTCCCTGCGAACGCAGGGACCCATACGCCGTGCCGGCGCGGTCGGGCACGCGGGGAGAGACCATCCGTAACCATCGCGGCCGGTGGTTATGGGTCCCTGCGTTCGCAGGGACGACAGCGGAAAATGATCGCTCACGAGCCACTCTTCGGCAGATAGTCGTTGGTGTAGAAGGCCTTCGGGTTGTCTTTTGCCTTGGCGTCGAGCCCGCCATATTCGACCAGCAGATTGACGGTCTCGGTCATGTTCTGGTCAGTGACCTGGAACGGGCGCTTGCCCTTGGTCTCCGCGGTCCGGTAGAGCGGGATGGTCAGCTCAAAACCCTGGGTCAGCGTGTCGATCTTGCCGCCCTTGGGGTTGGCATCGAGGATCGACTGCGCCGCCGCCTTCGGCTCCTTCTCGGCGGCTTCCACCGCCTTGGTCGTCGCCGACATGAAGCGGCGGACGAGATCGGCATTGGCCTTCACATAGTCGGCGTTGGCGATGATGCCTGATGAGACCATGTTGATGCCGTAGTCGGCGAACTTGATCGGATAGACGTCCTTGCCGGTGGCGTCCTTGATCTTCATGGACTGGTCCATGACGTAGCCGAGCAAGAGGTCAGCCTGACCGTTGATGACGGCGTTGAGCTTGGTCTGGCCGTCACCGGCAACGGTCTGGAAATCGCTTTCCTTCAGGCCGGTCTTCTTCAGGAACAGCGGCCAGATCTGGGTCATGGAATCGGCGGGCGTGATCGCCACCGTCTTGCCCTTGATGTCCTCGGGCTTTTTGATGTTCTTCTCGACGAAGCCCATGGCGGACATCGGCGAGGTCTGCAGCAGCACACCGGTCGCAACCACGGGCGCGCCCTTGATAGCGGCGCGCATCATGGTGGGCACGTCGACATAGCCGAAATCGGCTGTCTTGGCGGCGACGGCCTGCGTGGTCGCGGCCGAGCCGCGGCCTTCCTGGATCTCGAGGTCGATGCCCTCGGCGGCATAGATGCCCTTGGCCTTGCCGTAATAGAACGGCGCGTGCTCGCCATAGACATACCAGTTGAGCATCAGCACGACCTTGTCGGCTGCCTGCGCCGGCATCGCCGCAAACGCCATCAGCGCCACGGATGCAGCTCCAATCCACTTCCTCATCGTCACTCTCCCTGTCGTTGTTGCGTCGGCCGTTGGTGGCCGATCGATGCTTGAGTCTAAGAGGCGAAAATCACGTCCTCGCGCTGGCTGACGTGCCAGGGGATGACCAGCTTCTCGATCCGGTCGACGATCCAGAACAGGACCACGCCGAGCAGCGCCAGGATCACGAGCGCCGCGAACATTGTCGGCAGGTCGAAGGTGCCGATCGAGCGCTGCATCACATAGCCAATGCCGGAATTGGAGCCGACGAACTCGCCGACGACGGCGCCGACCACGGCGAGTGTCACGGACACTTTGAGGCCGGAGAAGATCGCCGGCAGCGCATGCGGCAGGTTCACCGCGCGAAATACCTGGAAGCGACTGCCCTGCATGGCGCGGGCGAGATCGACCATGTCGGGATCGACCGACTTGAAGCCCTGCACGGCGGAGACGACCACCGGGAAGAATCCAAGGAGGAATGCCGAGATCACCTTGGGAATGATGCCGAAGCCGAACCACACGACGAACAGAGGCGCGATGGCGATCTTCGGCACGGACTGGGAGAACACCAGCAGCGGATAGACGTAGCTTTCCACCGTCTTGGAGCCCGCGATCAGCATGGCGACGGGAATGCCGAACAGCGCCGACAGCAGGAAGCCGCAGACGGTCGCATAAGTCGTCGGCCAGGACTGGCGCAGCAGTTCCGGCCATTCGGTGCGCAGCACGGCAAGAACGTCGCCCGGCGAGGGGATCTGATAGGCGGGAATCCTGAACAGCCGGATCGAAAGATCCCAAGCGACCACGATGAACACCAGGAACAAGAACGGCCGAACCCAGGCGGCATTCAGCAGCTTGGAGATCGCATTTTGCGGCTTCGGCTCGGCCAAATTTCACTCCCGGCAGTCTTCTTCGTTGTGGGGAGAAATTAACCCGTTGGATAAATACTGTCCAGAGGTTTTCCCTGTGACGTTTTGCGGCGGGTTCCGGGGATCAGGTAGGGCGAAGGCCGCGCCAAATCCTCGGCGTCGTCCCGGCGAACGACGGGACCCATAACCACAGGAAGAAATTTGGCGCAGACTGGTCGTTCGGGATTAGCACCACGCACGATCGACAGATCACGCGGTATGGGTCCCGGCGTTCGCCGGGACGACGATGGACTAAACCGTCTGCGCCACCGCGGCGCGCGGCTTCGGCGCCTTCGCGATGTCGAACAACGCGGCCGAGCGCCCCGTCAGCGCCGCCAGCACGAGGCCGACCATGTGGGCCAGCCGCTCGTCCTTGGCCTTCTTGTCCAGCAGATCACGGCCGAAGATCACGCTGAGCGTAGCCGAGTTCGAGAGGTAGAAGAAGCAGAGCCCGGCGATCGAGATGTAGAGCTGCACCGGATCGACCGCGACCTGGAAGTCGCCGCTGTCGACGCCGCGCCGCACCACGGTGCGGATCATCTCGACGAAGGGCGAGTGCATCGACTTGACCTTGGTCGATTTCTTCAGGTGCTTTGCGCGCGCGAGGTTCTCGGTCTGCAGCAGCGACAGGAATTCGGGATTGCGCAGGAAGTAATTCCAGGTGAACTCGATCAGGCGGCGGATCGCCTCGGGCGGCTCGAGATGCTCGAGATCCAGCCCCCGCTCCTCGCTGCGGATCTTGTCATAGGCGCCTTCCAGCACCGTCAGATAGAGCTCGTCCTTGTTGCCGACGTGGTAGTAGAGCATGCGCTTGTTGGCGCCGGCCTTGGCCGCAATGCGATCGACGCGCGCACCGGCAAGGCCATGGGCGGAAAACTCCTGCTTGGCGGCTTCGAGAATGCGCAGCCGCATCCCCTCGGGATCGCGCTGCCATTTCAGAGTTCGCTTTGCCTTCGCCAAACCGGGTGCTCGCTGGGTGCTGTCTATACGCGTGTAACACGCGGGCGTCCGTTTGAGAACGATCTCGTGCCCCGGACGCAGCGCAGCGCTTCAGCGGTGCGCTGCAGAGCCGGGGCCCACGCCTCCGAGTGCGAGGTTTCGGCCGTCTGGGTCCCGGCTCTGCGCAGCAACGCAAGAGCGTTGCAGCGCGTCCGGGACACGAGAGCAATTACAAGCGGGCAGGCCGCCCCCTACTCCACCGGCTTCGGCGAGCGCTCCAGGAGCACCGTCTGAATCCCGCAGGTCCCGCTCCTGACCGTCATGATCCGCGTGCCCGGCTTGCGGCCGTTGCGCACTTCGGTGACGTCGAGGCCGGCGGCGATCAGGCGGGCGCGGGTGGCGTCGATGTCGGCCACGCGCCAGCTCAGGCCCCAGAGCCGATCATGTTGGGGATCACCGCCGGCGACGGGCCGACGCACCACCTCGACGATGAGGTCGCCGCAGCGGAAGAACATCAGCTGGCCCCAATCCTGATGCGAGCGGTCGAGCGCCAGGTCGAGCCCGAGCCGTGCGCCGTAGAGCGCGGCGGCACGTTCGGAATCCTCGGTGGTGGTCACGACATGGTCGAGGCCGTCGATCGGCGCGACATCGGTCACAGCCGAGACCGGGCGCTCGTCGGCAAGCTCGAGGAAGAACATGCGCACGCCGCGTGTGAGTTCCGTGGTGGCGCGCGTGCGTTTCCAATGCAGGACGGCGCCCGATTCGGCGTCGCTGCTTTCCACCTCGGTGACGGGATCAGGTTTCAAGGCCACCCGCTCCAGCCGCCGGTGCATCCTGCTCATGTCTGCGACACGAAAGCACAGGCTGGCGAGCATGCCCTCCTGGTCATCGAGCAGCGCGCGCATCCGGTCGGCCGTCGCTGTGAAGCCGCTCGGCGCCATCAGCTCGATCGTCATGTTTTCGAGAGTGAACAGCACGCGATCAGCGCCCTCGCCGGAATTCTGCCAGGCCGGCGCGCGGGCAAGCAGCGTCTGATAGGCCGCCTTGGCCGCATCGATGTCCCTGACCAGGACGACGACGTGATCGAGGCCCGTGATCATCTCTCCCCCTTTTGATCGGCCTGGAACCTGTGAGCCGAAACACGGCGTTTGTCCGGGCTTGGCATTGCCCGGTGATGGTCGTATTCCGGCCGCATGCTGACCTCAAGCGCTTCGGGCGGCAGTTTTGCGAATAATTTCAGCGATCCCCCGGCGGAACCGGTGCTACAGTACGCGCGTCGGCCGGGACCACAAAGCGCATGACGGACAAGCAATGCAGGCTCTCTTCATCGGACAGACCTATATCGACGTCGTCTTCATCACCGACCACATGCCGACCGGCGACGAGAAGCACGTGGCCTCGGACTACGCGGTCTCCTTCGGCGGCAACGCGGTGACGGCGGCGTTCTGCTGCGCCAAGCTCGGCATCGTGCCGGATCTGATCGCGACCGCGGCCAATGACTGGCTGGGGCGCATGTTCCAGGACATGTGCGCGAAATACGCGATCTCGCTGCACGGGCGGAAGGTGAACCAGTCCTCGCTCTCCTTCATCATGCCCAAGGACGGCAAGCGCGCCATCGTCCGCTGCCGCGACGACGAGCACATCCATCCCTTCCCGATGCTCAATCTCGGCGGCTGCCGCGCGCTGCATGTCGACGGCCATCAACCGGACGCCGCGCTCCACTACGCCAAGGTTTGCCGCGAGGCCGGCATTCTGACCTCGCTCGACGGCGGCGGCCTGCGCACCAACACGCATGAGCTCCTGGAGTATATCGACGTCGCCATCGTCGCCGAACGGCTGTGCGAGCAGATGGACCTGACGCCGGAGAAGATGCTCGACTATCTCAAGAGCCGCGGCTGCAAGATCGGCGGCGTCACCATGGGCGAGAAGGGATTGCTCTGGTACGACGAGACCGGGACGGTGCAGGTGATGCCGGCGATGCCGATCCCGCGCGAGCGCGTGATCGACACCAATGGTGCCGGCGACGTTTTCCACGGCGCCTATGTCTATTCCTACCTCGCCCATCCCGGCAAAAGCTGGCGCGAGCATTTTGATTTCGCCCGCGCCGCCTCGACCTTCAAGATCCAGCGCCTCGGCAACGAGGCCGGCCTGCCGACCCTTGTGGACATCGCCAAAGTCAGGCACGAGTTCGAGGTCAGGGTCTAGGATTTCGAAGGTCACATCATGGGGCGCGTCTTCATCGCCGGCAGCATCAACATGGATGTGGTGGCGACCGCCGATCGCCATCCGAAGGTCGGCGAGACCGTCGCCGGCCGGCAGGTGCTGTATTTCCCGGGCGGCAAGGGAGCGAACCAGGCGGTAGCGGCGGCGCGGCTCGGCGCACAGACCACGCTGATCGGGCGGCTGGGCAAGGATGCGTTCGGCGCGGAGCTGCGCACGTTCCTGGGCGCGCAAGGCATCGATCTCGGCTCCGTCCGCGACGCTGACACCCACACCGGCACAGCGATCATCACGGTCGCCGCCTCCGACAACACGATCGTCGTCGTTCCCGGCAGCAATGCGCAGGTCAGCGCGGACGATGTCGCAGATGCGGCGCTGGCGAAGGGCGATGTCGCCGTCAGCCAATTCGAGATTCCGCTGCCGACCATTGCCGCCTTCTTCCAGCGCGCCCGCGAGGCCGGCGCCACGACGGTGCTCAACCCGGCGCCGGCACAGAAGATGTCGAGCGAGTTGCTGGCGCTGGTCGACATCCTCGTGCTGAACGAGACTGAGCTCGGCTTCCTCGCCGGCACCGAGCTTTCGGACAGCGACGAGGCCGCAAGGATCATCGACGTCGCACGACAGCTTCAGGCGCGCGCGGACCAGACCATTTGCGTCACGCTCGGCAAGCGCGGCGTACTCGCGCTGGCGGGACACGAGGAATTTGCCGTGCCGGGCCGCGCGGTGAAGGCCGTTGACACCACAGGCGCCGGCGACTGTTTCGTCGGCGCTCTGGCAGCTCAGCTCGCCAGCGGCGCGGCTCTCCGCGCTGCCCTCACCTTCGCCAATGCGGCGGCCTCGATCAGCGTGCAGCGGATGGGCGCCGGGCCGTCGATGCCGACGGCCACGGAGGTCGCGGCTGTGCTTTAGCGCGAGCTGCGGCTTCCTTCACCTCGCCCTGCTTGCGGGGCGAGGGAGAAGATCGTCACGCCAGAGCGCTCTTCAGGTCGAAGCTTTCGTCGGCGGCCTGCTCCGGCGTGATCGAGCGGCCCATGCCCTGCAAGCGGCGGCCGAACATGTGGTCACCGGCGCGGTTGATCGATTCGATGCCGAGCAGTTGGTCGCCCTTGTAGCAGAACGCCGAAAACGCCTTCCTGGCGGGATCACCGCGCAGCACGACGCGGTCGTAGCCGGTGGTCAGCCCCGCGATCTGCAGCTTGTCGTCGCCCTGGTCGCTCCAGAACCAGGGATGGCCGTCATAGGGCTTCATGTCGCCGGTCAGCCGTGCGGCCAGGCAGCGGGCGTGGTCGGTGGCGTTCTGCACCGATTCCAGCCGCAGCGAGCCGCCAAAGCGCGGGCTTGCAAACAGCGCGCAATCGCCGATCGCGGAGATGTCGGGATCGGCGGTCGACAGATATTCGTCGACGATGATGCCGGCGGCAACCGGCAGCCCCGCCTCGGCCGCGAGCTCGATGTTCGGCAGCACGCCGACGCCGACCACGACGAGGTCGGCCGGCAGATGCCGGCCGTCGCTCAGGGAGACGCCGGTGACCTTGCCGCCTTCGGCCTCGATGGAGGTGGCCTGAACGCCGAGATGAATGCGGATGCCGGCCTCGCGATGGCGCGCCTGGAAATACTCCGAAACCTCGGCCGTCACCGCGCGCGCCATCACGCGCGGGGCAAGCTCGAGCACATCGACCTCGAGGCCCTTGATCCGCGCGGTGGCGGCGAATTCGAGGCCGATGAAGCCGGCGCCGATGATCACCGCCCGCGTCTTCGACGGCATGATCGCCCGCAGTGCCTCGCTCTCGTCGAGGATGCGCAGATATTTCACGTCCGGCAGGTTGGCGTTCGGCAGATCGAGCAGCCGGTTGCGCGCGCCCGTCGCCAGCACGAGATGGCCGTAATCGAGCGTGTCGCCCGAGGCGAGGTGCAGCTTGCGCTTCGGGCGGTCGATCGACACCGCGCGGCCTGCAATCAGCTCGATCTTCTGGTCCTGGTAGAATTTTTCGGGGCGGAACATCAGGCTCTCAGGGCCGGCCGAGCCCTTGATGTAGGCCTTGGACAGCGGCGGTCGCTGATAGGGCAGATGCGCCTCGTCATTGATCAGGCAGACGCGCCCTTCAAAGCCCGCCTGGCGCAGCGACGCCGCGACCTGATAGCCGCCATGGCCGGCCCCGACGATGATCACCGGACCGTCGCTCATCGGACAGCCCATTTCCGGAAGACACGAGCGTAACCCATGTCGTCTCCTCTCTCGCTGATTTTGGTTGCTGGCCTTACGAGGAGCCGGCGCTCGTGTCCGTCCCTTGGAAAAGGCACACCCATTTGAGCCTATCGTTCCATCGAGTGCAAGGGCAGTGAGGGATTGTCTCCCCCCGCCTTCTGCGATTTAGTCGCGACCAACCACCTCATGCCGGGGATATCCAGGATGCCAGCACCCGTCTCCCAGCCCGACGATCCCGCCCTGCTCAAGATCGACGGCCCGATCGCGACCATCACGCTCAACCGCCCCGCCGCCTTCAACTCGATCAACCTTGCGATTGCGCAAAAGCTCGAGCAGCTCGCGGCGTATATCGAAGGCGACGACGCCATCAAGGTCCTGGTGATCGAAGGCGAAGGCCGCGCCTTCTCGGCCGGCGGCGATCTGCAGACGATCGGCGCTGCGGCCGAGGCCAATACAGTGACGCCCGTGGTCGGCGAGCTCTTGAAGCACTATCATGCCTTCATCGAGATCGTCAGGCGCATGCCCAAGATCTCGCTGTCGAGCGTGCACGGCTCGGCGGCCGGCGCCGGCATGGGCCTCGCCTTCGTCACCGATCTCTGCATCGCCGCAGACGATGCCAAGTTCACGCCGGCCTATGCCAAGATCGGGGTATCGCCGGATGGCGGCTCCACGGTCGGCATCGTCGGTACGGTCGGCTCGCGTCGCGCGCTGCAGATCTTTCTCGCCGAGGACAATTTTACCGCGCAGCAAGCCCATGAATGGGGTCTGGTCGCCAAGACCGTTCCTGCCACCGAGCTGAAGGCGGCCACGCGGCAGCTCGCCGAGCGTCTGGCGCAGAACCCGCCCGCTGCCATCGCCGGCACCAAGCAGCTGGTCTATCAGGCCGCGACCACGCCGGTGAAGCAGCAGCTCGATGCCGAGGAGCACAAGATCATCATGGCGATGAACACGGAAGAATTCCGCACGGCCGTGAAGAAATTCACGAGCAAGTCGAAGTGACGCCCGCGCGCAGCTTCGTCGGCCTTCGTCACGGCGCCACCGACTGGAATCGCGAAGGGCGTTTCCAGGGCCGGACCGACAACCCGCTGAACGAGGACGGCCTGCGGCAGGCGCACGAGGCGGCGGACATGCTGCGCGGCATCGGCATCAGCCGCATCGTCGCAAGCCCCCTGGTGCGCGCGGCACGAACCGCCGAGATCATCGCGGCGGCGATTTCGGTCCCGCTGGAAATCGATGACCGCATCATCGAATTCGATTTCGGCAGCCTCGAGGGCCTCCCTGTCCGCGACGTCATGATCAAGCACGGCGTCACGTCGGCGACGGGCCTCGTGTCGATCCTGACGGGCGACGGGGAGAGCTGGGACGCCATGGCCGGGCGGTCGCTGGCTTGCGTCTCCGCTTGGCTGGAACGTCATCCCGACGACGACCTGCTGTTCGTCTGCCATGACGCGGTGATGCAGGCGATGGCGAACGCTTTGTCCGGCAGCTATTTCAAGAACAGCCACGCCACCCCGTTCCGCTATCTGCGCGACGCCGGGGGATGGCGGATCGAGCAAATCGTTATTGCGGACAGATATAGCCCGTCCCCGCCGGCGACTTGAAGCACCCGACCGATTCCGGCAGCACGTGCCGCGGCAGCCACAACACGACGCTGGGGAAGTAGATCGCGAACGCGATCGTGCCGAGGAAGACCAGGTAGATCGGCAACGCCGCACGCAGCGCCTTGGCAAAGCTGATGCCGACGAATTTCGACGCCATCAGCAACACCAGGCCATAAGGCGGTGTGATCAGACCGAAGGCGAGCGTTGCGATCAGCACGACTCCCATGTGGACCGCATTGATATCGCCGGCCTCCGTCAGCGCGTTGACCAGCGGCATGAAGATGATGATGGTCGGCACCGGCTCGATGAAGTCCCCGACCACGGTGAAGAGCAGCACCATCAGCAGCATGATCAGGTGCGGATCGTTGCCGGCGATCGACGTGATCCACTCGGCGATGTAGGTCGCGCCGCGCAGATAAGCCAGCATCCAGCCGAAGGCGTTGGCCGCGCCGATCGTGATCAGCGGCAGCGAGAAGATCAGACCAGCGAGGCAGAAATCGTAAGGGATCTTCCTGATATGCCCGCGATTGAGCGCGGGGATCACGACGAGCACGATCCAGACCACGGCGACGACGCCGGCCTCCGTCGGCGTGAACCAGCCGGTGAGGATGCCGCCCAGCAGAATGACCGGAATCATCAGCGGCAGGGCGGCATCGCCGGCCGCGAACACCACCTGCCGCAGCGGGGCGCGCGGCTTGCGCAGGCCGGAGGGGCCGAAGAAATAGCAATAGATCATCAGGCCGAAGCCGATCATCAGGCCCGGCACCACACCTGCCATGAACAGGCCGGCAATCGAGACGTTACCGACGGCGCCATAGACCACGGCGGTGATGCTCGGCGGCACCAGCGCGGCGATGGTCGAGGCCGAGGCGATGATCGCGGCGATGAAGGCAGGCTCATAGCCCTCACGCTTCATCGGGCCGCCCAGCGCACGGCTCATCACGGCGACGTCGGCGGTGGTCGAGCCCGACATCTCCGAAAAGAACATGCTGAAGACGACCACGACCTGCGACAGCCCGCCTCTGATATGCCCGACCAGCGACACCGAGAGATTGGCTATTCGCACCACTACATTGGCCGAGCTCATGAGTTCGCCGACCAGCAGGAAGAACGGGATCGCCAGCAGCGCCTCGGAATCGACGCCGTCAAAGATCTTCTGGATGATCGCGGCGAGCGAAACGTCCGACAGCAGCGCGCCGATGAAGACGCCGGCCATCAACGAGAACGGCACGGGCACGCCAAGGTATCCGAACGACAGGAAGCAGATCGTCATCAACGCCAGGACAATGGGTGCGCTCACGGTTGCGCCCTCATCTGTGCGTCGGTAACGACAGGCGCTCCGTCTTCCTCGGGAGGCTCGGGATGGTCAAAGCCGTTGCGCAAGCCGTTGACGAGCTGCTCGACGGTGAACAAGCCAATCAGCACACCCGACAATGGAATGATCGCATAGAGTGAGGCGATCGGCGTGCCCGACGGCAGGCGGAAGCTGCCGAAGCCGCGCAGATAATTCTGATAGCCGTACCAGATCAGGCAGAAGGCAACGCCGAGCACGACGATGCGGATGATGACTTCGACGACCAGCCGCGGGGTGCCGTGCATCGCCTCGGAGATCGCGGTGAGATAGAGGTGGTCGTTGCGCCGCGTCGCAGCCGCCGTTCCGATGAAGATCGCGTAGATGAACAGCGTCGAGGTGACCTCCTGGAGCCACAGCCAGGGATGACCGATGGTGCGGGTGACGATGTCGGCGGTGACCGACAGCGAGAAGCCGAAGCACAGCACGCCGCACAGGATCATCAGCGCAAGCTCGAGCCAGTCGAGCCAGCGCCACTTCAGGTGGCGCTGGCGTTGCACCAGCAGTTTGTCGGCAATGGCCATCGTTGCTCCCGGCTGCAGCTTTCCGTCATGGCCGGGCTTGTCCCGGCCATCCACGCACTCTGGCGCGGGGGTGGAAGAAAGAACGTGGATGCCCGGGACAAGCCCGGGCATGACGACCTTGCTGGAACTAATTGATCGACCGGATCAGATCCTTGATCTTCTCGGCATGCGGGCCGAGCTCCTTGGCGAGCTTGTCGAGATAGGGATCGGCGACGGCCGCAAAGCTCTTCTTGTCGACGTTGTCGACGATTTTCACGCCCATCTTCTTGAGCTTCTCGGCCGCGGTGCGCTCGAGCTCGAACGCCTTCGCCGGCTCCTTGGTGCTGATCTCGTTGGCCGCGGTCTGCACCCACCCCTTCTGCTCGGCGGAGAGGCTTTGCCAGAGCTTGTCCGAGATGAACACCAGCGCGTTGTTGGCTTCATGCTCGGTGATGTTCAGGACCGGCGCCACTTCGTAGTGCTTGTTGACGAGGTAGACATTGATGCTGTTCTCGGCGACGTCGACGACGCCGGTTTGCAAGCTGGTATAGACGCTGCCGAACGGCATGTGCACGGTCTGGGCGCCATAGGCCGGGAACATGGTGTCCTCGGTCGCGGTCGCCTGCACGCGGACCTTCAGGCCCTTGATATCGGCCACATTGTGGATCTCCCGCTTCGCGTACATGTGGCGCACACCTTGCGAGCCCGTCGCGATCACGTGCAGGCCCTGCGTGGTCTCGTCGATCATGGCCTTGAGAGCTTCGAATACGCGGGGATCGGCGAGGCCCTTGACCACATGTTTCTCGTCGCGGAAGAGATAGTGCAAGGACATCACGCCGGCCTGCGGCGAGATCGTCGCCGTGTTGGCCGAGGAGATGATCGAGAATTCGACGTCTCCGGCCTTCACGAGCTGGAGCACTTGCGGCTCTTGCCCGAGCTGCGCGCCGGGGTATTGGTCGATGATCATGGTGCCTTTGCTCAATTCCTTGAGCTTCTCGGCAAACAGGTCACCCGCGATGGAATAGCCGGTGTTGCGCGGCTGGTCATAGGCGAAGCGATAATGCTTCACCTCCTGCGCCCCCGCCCCGGTCACGAACAGCACGGCAGCCGCAGCCGCCAACCCACGCATGGATCGTGCAATCATCGTTTCCCCCTGTTGTATCGCCCGCCGCTTGTGCGGTCTGAGCGCTCGATCGAGTGGCCGATCAACCCTTCTCAGTCGTCTTCCCAGTCCTCTGCATGAAATCGAAGTCGCAGCCCTCGTCGGCCTGCATGATGGTTTCGTTGAACAGCCAGGCGTAGCCCCGCCGTGCCTCCTCGGGCGCCGCGGCCGGCGTCAAAGCTGCCCGGCGGCGCTCCAGCTCGGCCGCATCGACCAGCAGCTCGATGCTGCGCTTGGCCACATCGAGGCTGATCATGTCGCCGTTCTGCACCAGCGCCAGCGGCCCGCCCACGGCGGATTCCGGGGTGATGTGCAGCACGATGGTGCCGAACGCCGTGCCGCTCATGCGCGCATCGGAAATGCGCACCATGTCCTTGGTGCCGCCGCGCGCGAGCTTCTTCGGGATCGGCAGATAGCCGGCCTCGGGCATGCCGGGCGCCCCTTTCGGGCCGGCATTGCGCAGCACCAGCACGTCGTCGGCGGAGACGTCGAGATCGGGAGCATCGACCCGCAGGGTCATGTCCTCGACGGACTCGAACACCACCGCGCGCCCGGTGTGCTTCAACAGTTTCGGGCTCGCGGCCGACTGCTTGATGACTGCGCCGCGCGGGGCGAGATTGCCGTGCAAAACGGCAAGACCGCCTTCCTTCTTGATCGGATTATCGCGCGAGCGGATCGCGTCCTGGCCCGGCACGTCTTCGGCGTTGCCGACGACGTCGCGCAGCGTCTGGCCCGAGATGGTCTTGGCATCGAGATCGACGAGGTCGCCGAGCTGCGCCAGCAGCTTCGGCACGCCGCCGGCGTGATGGAAATGCTCCATGTAGTGCTCGCCGGACGGCTTGAGGTCGACCAGCACCGGCACCTCGCGGCCGATCTGGTCAAACTTTTCGAGATCAAGCCGGTGCGGCGAGCGATGCGCCATCGCGGTCAGATGGATCAGGCCGTTGGTCGAGCCGCCGATCGCCTGGAGCACCACCTGCGCGTTCTTGAAGGACGCCGGCGTCAGCAGCTCGCTCGGCTTCGGGCCCTTGGTCTTGGCCATCTCGGCGGCGACCTTGCCACTGGCCTCAGCAAGCCGGAAGCGCTCGGCATGGGGCGCGGGGATGGTCGCACTCATCGGCAGCGACAGGCCCATGGCCTCGATCATGCAGGCCATGGTCGAGGCCGTGCCCATCACCATGCAGGTGCCGACCGACGGCGCGAGACGGCCGTTGACCGCCTCGATCTCGGCATCGTCCATCTCGCCGGCGCGATACTTGCCCCAGAGCCGGCGGCAATCGGTGCAGGCGCCCAGCACTTCACCCTTGTGGTGGCCGACCACCATGGGGCCAACGGGGATCACAACCGTCGGAAGATCGGCGCTGATCGCGGCCATCACTTGCGCCGGGAGCGTCTTGTCGCAGCCGCCGATCACGATCACCGAATCCATCGGCTGGGCCCGGATCATCTCCTCGGTGTCCATCGCCATCAGGTTGCGCAGGTACATCGAGGTCGGGTGTGCAAAGCTCTCTGCGATCGAGATGGTCGGGAACACGAACGGCATCGCGCCCGACAGCATCACGCCGCGCTTGGCGGCCTCGATGATCTGCGGGACGTTGCCGTGGCAGGGATTGTAGTCGCTATAGGTGTTGGTGATGCCGACGATCGGACGCTCCAGCGCGTCGTCGGAATAGCCCATGGCCTTGATGAACGCCTTGCGCAGGAACAGCGAGAAGCCGGCATCGCCATAGCTCGTCAGACCCTTGCGCAAACCACTCGTCATCATGCCACTCCTTCAGTTGCCATTGTGGTACAGCCCGCCCCTCGATTGTCAATAAGCCTGGTCCATATTGTCGCATTTTCCGTCAAATCGTACCCTCTCCAGCGCGAATTATTGACAATCCAACCCTTCCCTGCTCCACAGTGCGAGCCGGCCAGACGCCGGGAGACTGAGGGCATGCCCGATATTCGCACCACAGACAGCATGCCGATCCGGCTCGACGATCCGGACGACGTCGTCGCGCGGCTGGAGGAGGACATCATCTTCGGCCGCCTCGCGCCCGCCGCGCGCCTCACCGAGGACGCGCTGATGTCGCGCTACGGCACGTCGAGGCACTTCGTGCGTCAGGCGCTGGTAGATGCGGAGCGCCGCGGCATCGTCCGCCGCGAGAAGAACGTCGGCGCCACCGTGCGGTTTTACTCCGCCGAGGAGGTCCGGCAGATTTACGAGGTGCGGGAGATGCTGACGCGGCAGGCCGCGCTGATGATCCCCCTGCCCGCAGCGCAAAGCCTGATCGACGAGCTGAGCGCGCTACAACGGCGATACTGCGCCAAGGCCGATTTGCAGGATCTGCGCGGCATCCACGAAGCCAACGACGCCTTTCACCTCGCGTTGTTCTCGGCCTGCGGCAATCCTTACCTCGTGCGCTCGTTGCAGGACTACATGAACCTGACGCTGCCGATGCGCGCAAAAAACCTCGCCGACCGCGAGGGCCTCGCGCAGTCACGGCGCCAGCACGAGATGATGATCGAGCTATTGAAGGGCCGCGATAGCTGGGCGCTGGCGCAGCTGTGCGTCGATCACATGCAGTTCAGCAAGAGGGACTACCTGGCGCGGGTTGCCGGTGACGAAGCGGAGCATCCTCCAGTTCGCTAGAACCGCCGGCGGTGCGGGCTGAGTGAGCGCCATCCTCAGGAGCACGATCCCTGCTGAGCCCTTGCGACACTTGAACGCAACTAAAAATGACCAGCAGCGATTGCCTCGCCGGATATTCCGTGAAACCTTATTGCGAGTGACTTGCATTTGCAAGACGACGAAGCGATCGGTGACGTGCGCACATCGCGCCTGCCGCGGGTCAAGGGTGGAGTGTTCGTGTCCAGAAAAATGATCTTCGCGCACGGCACAGCCGCGGCCGTGGTTTCGGCCGTCCTCCTGGCGAGCTGCATCTCGGCCTTCGCCGGCGAGCAGCCGAGGCAGCCATTTCCCGAGCTCCGCACGCCATTGAACGGCGGCCTCTCCAAGCCAGCGCACGGCCTGTCGTCAGCTCATGCCGAGATCGACACCGAGCATATTTTTGGTTTCAGCATGGGCTCCGATATCGGAAAGCCGGGCGAAATCGAAGTGGAGTTCGAGAATGTCGGGGCGTTCGGCAAGCGCTCCGGGACATACGCAGCCTGGGCTGGGCTCAATCAGGCCAAGTTCACTCTGTCGGACAATTTCCGGATCGCGCCGGGATTTGCGCTGAGCGGACAGCGCATCAACGGCGTGCCGGGGCTTGCCGATCATCAGGACCTTGCTTTCAGCGGTGCGGCTGTCGAACTGCGATACAAGCTGATCGATCGTGCCGTCGCCCCGTTTGGCTTGACCCTTCATGCTCAACCCGGCTGGAGCCGGATCGACGACGGCAGCGGCATGCACATCGAGCAGTATGGCGGAGAGTTTGCCGCGCTGTTCGACCGCGAGTTGGTCAAGGACAGGCTGTTTGCGGCATTCAACGTCTGGTACGCGACCGGGGGAACACGCGAGATTGCCACCAATCTGTGGCGACACGATTCCGAGATGCAGCTCCAGGCCGCGATCTCGTACGCGTTGCAGCCCGCACTCGTGCTCGGCCTCGGCGTTCGCTATGCGCGGGCCTATGACGGTGGTGGGCTCGACCGCTTTGCGGGAGACGCGGTCTTCGCAGGCCCCACCTTCTCCTACACCATCTCAAAGGAGATCGGCATCTCCGGCACCTGGCAGACGCAGATTGCAGGCCGTGCCGCCGGCGACAGCCGCAACCTCAACCTCGATCAGTTCGAGCGCCACCAGGCTCTATTGCGCATCAACCTGCATTTCTGACGTCGGGCCGCGCGATGCCGTGAACGCCGGCATGGCAGTCAGACGCTGAAGAATTCAGTACCGTCTCAGCAGCCCGCGATCCACGCTCGCTTCGCCATAGTCGGCGCAAGCCCTTTTCGGGTTTCTGATCAAGTCCGTTCGGATGCGCCTGAAGGTTCTGCTGGCCGCGTCGGACACTTCGGGGCGGAGTTTGCGGGGATCGTAGCTTTCGCCATCGCGGGCGTTGATGGCGGCGGCATAGGCGTCGATCATGGCCATCGCCGCCTCGGGGCTGCCGAGCAGCCGGGCGCCGAGCTGAACGCCGCCGCTGCCATCGACCTCGTAGCCGTCGCATCGCTGCTCCAGCACCACGGATGCGACGACGAGCTGGTCGAGGAACGTTGCCTCCGCATCGGTGAGCGCTGCGGCTTGCACGGGGTTTGATACGAACGTCACAATCATCGCGATGGCTGACAATTTGATTCTCATTGTCGTGGCTCCCGAATTGCGATCGCAAATGTCGAGAGACAGACGATGTCCGGGGCAGTGTTGACCTAGATCAACGGAGCGGTGCGAGTCGTCTATCTACGATGATAGGAAGCTGCATCAGCACGGCATTGCGAGCGCAGCGAGGCAATTCAGAGTCGCTTGATGGGCCTTGCTTCGCTCTCCCCATCCCGCGCGCTGCTGCCAAGGGCCAGCGGGCCGCCCGCACTTCAAAAGGCTATGGACATAATCAAAATCGTAGGGGAGAACGCGGCATCGAGCCCATTTCAGGATGCCGTAAAATGGAATTTGATGATGTCATTCTCGGCCGGCGAAGCATTCGCGGCTACAAGTCCGCCCCCGTCCCGCAGGAATTGATCAAGGAAATCCTGGCGCTGGCCATGCGCGCGCCGTCGTCGATGAATACCCAGCCGTGGAATTTCTATGTCATCACCGGGGAGCCGCTGGATCGTATCCGTCAGGGCAACACTGAGCGCAATCTGGCGGGAGTGCCGCACTCGCGCGAATTTCGAACCGGCCAGGCATTTGAGGGAGTCCATCGCGAACGCCAGATTGGCGTTGCCAAGCAGTTGTTCAGCGCGATGGGAATTGCGCGAGACGACAAGCAGAAGCGGCAAGATTGGGTCCTGCGCGGTTTTCGCCAGTTCGACGCGCCCGTGTGCGTGATCATCACATACGATCGTGAGTTGGCTTCGAGTGACGACACGGCCTTCGACTGCGGCGCCGTGGCGACCGCGCTCGTCAACGCGGCCTGGTCGCGTGGGCTTGGCGCCGTGATCAACAGCCAGGGCATCATGCAATCACCCGTCGTGCGCGAGCATGCCGGAATTGCGGATGATCAGGTGATCATGAAAAGCATCGCGTTAGGCTGGCCGGACGACAGTTTTCCTGCCAATGCCGTCATCTCAGAGCGCAAGTCGGTCGACGAAGCGACGACGTTCGTGGGATTTGCGAGCGGAGCTTAGCCCAAACTCACGTTGCACCGGCGATCAGGCGAGTCGAGGGCCGGCGACGTATCACTGTGAGCGAAGCAATCCAGACTGCCGCTCCGGAGAGATTCTGGACTGCTTCGCTACGCTCGTCATGACACTCCCGTCGCGGGTTACCGCTTCTTCCAGTCGATGACCCGGCCCGGATCGGCATCGAACTCCATGCTGCAGAACGTGCCGCCCTGGAAATAGTCGCCGACCGGATCCGGCTTCAGCTTGGCCTGCTCGGCCATCGCGTGCTCACGGAAATCTTCGGCGCGGCCCGTGGGCCGATAGCCGAATTCGTAGGCGCGGTGGTTGTCCCACCAGGCGCGCTCGTTAAGGGAGGCGCCGTAGAAGACTTCGAAATGGATATCCGGATGCTCGAGCCCGATGCGGCAGAGCTGTACGAGGTCATCGGGCTTGAGCCAGATCGAGAGCCGGCGCTGGTCGAGCGGCATGTCGCCGAAATTGCCGATGCGCAGGCACGTCACCTTCATTCCGTGCTTGTCGGCGTACAGCGCACCGACGGCCTCGCCGAACACCTTGCTGACGCCGTAGCGGCCGTCAGGGCGTGGGGTCACGTCGGTGCCGATCTTGTGGTGGCGCGGATAGAAGCCGACGGCGTGGTTCGAGGAGGCGAACACCACGCGCTTGACACCCTTGCGGTAAGCCGCCTCGAACAGATTGTAGCCGCCGATGATGTTGGCCTGGAGGATCTGATCCCAGGTGCCTTCGACCGAATAGCCGCCGAAATGGATGATGCCGTCGACGCCCTCGCAGATCGCCTCGCATTGCGCGAGATCGGCGAGGTCCGCCGCCTTGAACTGCTCCTTCGCGCCGAGATCGGCCGGCGGCTTGATGTCGGAGAGCAGGAGATCCGGATAGATCGGCGGCAACAGCTTCCGCAGGCTCGTGCCGATTCCGCCCGCAGCTCCCGTCATCAGAATACGCGGCATGTTGTCCCTCGCCGTTGGTGACCGATTTGCCGTCACGTGTCTCTAATGATAGCAGCATTGTCCAGAGGGAACGAAACGAGAGAACCGACATGAATGAGGCATCGTCTCACACCCAGGAGCGGCCAGGCTGGCGGCCGGCGACCTATTACCCCGATCCCGCGATCAAGGCGCTCGATCCCCGCTTCGAAAGATACTGGCTGAAACTGTCGGCGGTGGAGCGGCTCGCGACCGGCCTGCGCTGGGCCGAGGGTCCCGTGTGGTTCGGCGACGGACGCTATCTGCTCTGCAGCGACATCCCGAACCAGCGCATCATCAAATGGGAGGAGGAGACCGGCGTGGTCTCCGTGTTCCGCAAGCCATCGAATTTCGCCAACGGCAATACGCGCGACCGCCAGGGCCGGCTCGTCACCTGCGAGCATGGCGGACGACGCGTGACGCGCACCGAATATGACGGCAGCATCACCGTGCTGATGGATCAATTCAACGGCAAGCGGTTGAACTCGCCGAACGATGTCGTTGTCAAATCGGACGGCTCGATCTGGTTCACCGATCCGACCTTCGGCCTGCTCGGCAACTACGAGGGCTACAAGGCCGAGCCCGAGATCGACATGAACGTCTACAGGCTCGACCCGGAGACCCGCAAAACCACCGTCGTCGCCGAGGGTGTGCTCGGGCCAAACGGGCTCGCCTTCTCGCCGGACGAGAAGATCCTCTACCTCATCGAATCTCGCGGCGTGCCGACCCGCAAAATTCTCGCCTATGACGTCTCGCCTTCCGGTGACAAGCTTTCGAACAAGCGCGTCTTCGTCGATGCCGGCCCCGGCACGCCGGACGGTTTCCGCGTCGACATCGACGGCAATCTCTGGTGCGGCTGGGGCATGGGCGATCCCGATCTCGACGGCGTCGTGGTGTTCGCACCCGACGGCGTCATGATCGGCCGCATCGCGCTGCCCGAGCGCTGCGCCAACGTCTGCTTCGGCGGCGTCAAGCGCAACCGCCTGTTCATGGCGGCGAGCCAGTCGATCTACGCGCTGTATGTGAACACGCAGGGCGCGTTGGGGGGATAGAGTCCCGCACCGCTCTCTCCTCGTCATTGCGAGGAGCTCTTGCGACGAAGCAATCCAGACTGTTGCCGCGGAGAAATTCCTGGATTGCTTCGCTTCGCTCGCAATGACGGCAAAAACAAAAACGCCGGAGCGGTCGCCCGCTCCGGCGTCGTGTTTGTTCAACCGCTGGCGCTTACGCCGCGTTGAAGCCCGCAACCGCCTTCACTTCGAGGAAGTCCTCGAGGCCGTACTTGCCCCACTCGCGGCCGTTGCCGGACTGCTTGTAGCCGCCGAACGGCGCGGTACGGTCGTTGGGCACGCCCTGCAGGTTGACGTTGCCGGCGCGGATCTGACGGCCGACGCGCTTGGCGTCCTCGACCGTTGCACCCGTGACATAGCCGGCAAGGCCATAGGGCGTGTCGTTGGCGATCTGCACGGCCTCGGACTCGTCCTTGGCGCCGATGATGGTCAGCACCGGCCCGAAGATCTCTTCGCGGGCGATCGTCATGTCGGGCGTGACGTCGGCGAAGATGGTCGGGCGGACGTAGAAGCCCTTGTTGACGCCTTCGGGCAGGCCCGGGCCGCCGGCGACGAGCGTTGCGCCCTCGTCGATGCCCTTCTTGATCAGGCCCTGGATCTTGTCCCACTGACCGCGATTGACCACCGGGCCGATGGTGGTGCCTTCGGCGCGGGGATCACCGGCCTTGGTCTTGTCGGCGACGGCCTTCGCGATCGCGGCGACGTCCTTCATCTTGGACAGCGGCACGATCATGCGCGAGGGCGCGTTGCAGGACTGGCCGGAGTTGTTGAACATGTGCATCACGCCGCCGGTGACCGCCTTCGTGAGGTCGGCGCCTTCGAGGATGACGTTCGGCGACTTGCCGCCCAGCTCCTGGCTGACGCGCTTCACGGTCGGCGCGGCGCGCTTGGCCACATCGATGCCGGCGCGGGTCGAGCCGGTGAACGAGATCATGTCGATGTCGGGATGCTCGCTCATGGCGGCACCGACCTCGGGGCCGAGGCCGTTGACGAGGTTGAACACGCCCTTCGGCACGCCGGCTTCATGGAGGATTTCCGCGAAGATCAGCGCCGAGGTCGGGGTGAACTCGCTCGGCTTCAGGATCATGGTGCAGCCGGCGGCGAGCGCGGGCGCGACCTTGCAGGCGATCTGGTTCAGCGGCCAGTTCCAGGGCGTGATCATGCCGACCACGCCGATCGGCTCGCGCAGCACCATGGCGGTGCCGACCGGCTCCTCGAAGTGATAGTTCTTGAGCACGTCGAGCGTGGTCATGAGATGGCCGAGACCGGCGCCGGCCTGCAGCTTCTCCGCCATCGGCAGCGGGGCGCCCATCTCGTCGGAGACGGCGGCGCCGATCTCCTTGAGGCGGCCCTTGTAGACCTCGATGACCTTGGTGAGCAGCGCGACGCGCTCCTCGCGGCTGGTCTGGGAGAAGGTCGCGAAGGCGCGCTTGGCGGCGGCAACCGCCTTGTCCACGTCGGCCTTGGAGCCCAGCGCAACCTCGTACATCGCCTCTTCCGTCGCGGGATTGACCACGGCGGTGGACTTCTTGACGGCCGGATCGACCCAGGCACCGTCGATGTAGAATTGCATGCGATTGACCATCGTTAACCTCTTCTTGGGGGCATGGTGGGGGCGTTTCGGCAGGCATCCTTGCACGAAAGCGCCGGCAATTGAACCCGCCATATGCGGGGCCAGCGTTGCGGCGGACGGAGGTTATATGAGCCGATGGCGGGAACGTGGCAAGGTGGCGCAGCCGTCATTCCGGGGCGCGCATTATCGCCCCGGTTACCCCGGCTACACCGCCATCTTCCGATGCAGCACCGGCGCGCCGGTGGTGAGGCTTTCCGCCGCATCGATGATCGCATTCGCATCGATGCCGTAATGGCGATAAAGGTCGGCGATGCTGCCGGTCTGGCCGAACTGCTCGACGCCGAGCGCCTCGACGCGGTGGCCGCCGACGCTGCCGAGCCAGCCGAGCGCGGACGGATGGCCATCGATCACCGTCACGATGCCGCAGTCGCGCGGCAGCGGCGCGAGCAGCTTTTCGATATGGCTGAGATGCTGCACACCGCGGCGATCCCGCCGCAATTTTCGCGCGGCAGTCCACCCGGAGTGAAGGCGATCAGCCGAGGTGATCGCCAGCAGGCCGATGTCGCGCCGGCTCTCGCCGATAAAGCCAGTGGCCTCGATCGCTTCCGGCGCGACCGCGCCGGTATAGGCGATCACGACCTCGGCATTCGGCCCCGGCTTGCGCAGCCAATAGGCGCCATCGGTGATGCCCTGCTGTAGCTCAGGTGTCATGATCCGCTGCGCCTGTTCGATGCTGCGCGTGGAGAGGCGCAAATAGACCGAGCCGCCCTCGCCCGGATCGCGCTGCATATGCTCAAAGCCCCAGCCCATGATCACCGCGAGCTCATCGACGAAGGCCGGTTCGAACGAGGCGAGCCCGTCCTGAGCCATGCCGATCAGGGGCGTTGCGATCGACTGGTGCGCGCCGCCTTCGGGCGCGAGCGTGATGCCCGAGGGCGTTGCCGCCACCATGAAGCGCGCATCCTGGTAGCAGGCATAGTTCAGGGCATCGAGGCCGCGCTCGATGAAGGGATCGTAGAGCGTGCCGACCGGGAGCAGCCGCTCGCCGTTGATCTGGTGCGACAGGCCAAGCGCCGAGAGCATGATGAACAGGTTCATCTCGGCGATGCCGAGCTCGAGGTGCTGTCCCTCCGGCGAAAAATCCCAGTTGAAGGTGGAAGGAATTTTCTCGCTGCGGAATAAGTCCGCCTTCTCCGCACGCGCGAACAGGCCGCGGCGGTTCACCCAGGGGCCGAGATTGGTCGAGACGGTGACATCGGGCGAGGTCGTGACGATGCGTTTGGCGAGCTCGCTGTCGCCACGCGCGATCTCGTTCAGCACGAGGCCAAAGCCCTGCTGGGTCGACATCTGGGGCGACGGCTTGAAGGCAAGCTGAGCGGGCACCTCGACGACGGGCGCGGTCAGGCGCCGGCCGTCCTGGTTGAACGGGACGCGCGCCAGGAAGGCGTCGAGCTCGGCGGCGGATTGCGAAAGGCCCTCATACTTGTCCCATTCGTGGCCCGGGCGGATGTTCTGGCTGTCGCGATATTTCTCCATCTGCGCGACGGTCATCAGACCGGCGTGGTTGTCCTTGTGGCCCTGGAACGGCAGGCCGACGCCCTTGATGGTGTAGGCGATGAAGCAGACCGGGCGATCGTGGTCGATGGATTCGAAGGACTCCAGCATGCTCGCCATGTCGTGGCCGCCGAGGTTCGACATCAGTGCCAGCAACTCCTCGTCGCTGCGCTTGTCGATCAGCTTCGTGATCGGGCCCTGGTCGCCGATCTCGTCGTGCAGGTGCTTGCGGAAGGCGGCGCCGCCCTGGAAGCACAGCGCGGCGTAGAGCGCGTTCGGGCAATTGTCGATCCAGCGCTTCAACGCCTCGCCGCCGGGTTCTGCGAACGCTTCGCGCATCAGGCGGCCGTATTTGACGATGACGACGTCCCAGCCGAAATTGCGGAACATGGTCTCGAACTTTTCCCAAAGACCTTCGCGCACGACGGCGTCGAGCGACTGACGGTTGTAGTCGACCACCCACCAGGTGTTGCGCAGGCCGTGCTTCCAGCCTTCGGCGAGCGCCTCCCAGATGTTGCCCTCGTCCATCTCGGCATCGCCGACCAGCGCGATCATCCGCCCCTCGCGGCGGTCTTTCGCCCAGCCATGCGCCTTGACATAGTCCTGCACCAACGACGAGAACAGCGTCTGCGCGACGCCGAGACCGACCGAGCCGGTGGAGAAATCGACGTCATCGACGTCCTTGGTGCGCGAAGGATAGGACTGCGCGCCCTTGAAGCCGCGGAAATTCTCCAGCTTCTCGCGGCTTTGGCGGCCGAACAGATACTGGATGGCGTGGAACACCGGACTCGCATGCGGCTTCACCGCGACGCGGTCCTCGGGGCGCAGCACGTGGAAGTACAGCGCCGACATGATGGTCGCGAGCGAGGCGGACGAGGCCTGGTGGCCGCCGACCTTAAGGCCGTCGGCATTGGGCCGGATGTGGTTGGCGTGGTGAATGGTCCAGGACGACAGCCACAGCGCCTTGCGGCTGAGCGCGGTCAATGTGTCGAGGCGGGCGGTATCGACGGGCATGGCAGTGCTCCCGGAAATCAGGTGGAGCGATGATACGCCTGCGGAAGGCGCCAAACTTCTCAATTTTTCGCGCCGTACCTGGCGATATTGGGATATTTTACCAACGAATTGCCCCAATGACAGGTTTCATTCCAATGCCAGAGCTCGACGCCATCGACCGAAAGATCCTCAGCCACCTCCAGGCCGACAGCCGGCTGACCATGCAGGAGCTCGCCGACAAGGTCGGCCTGTCGGTCTCGCCGTGCCACCGCCGGGTCAAGTTACTCGAGGAGCGCGGCGTGATCTCGCGCTATGTCGCGACCGTGGACCAGAAGGCGCTCGGGTTGCATGTCAGCGTCTTCATCTCGATCAAGCTGGCGCGACAGAAGGAGGAGGATCTCAACCGCTTCGCCCGCGCAATCTCGAAATGGGACGAGGTGCTGGAATGCTATCTGATGACCGGCAACCGCGACTATCTCCTGCGCGTCGTCGCCGCCGACCTCGCCTCCTACGAGACGTTCCTCAAGACCAAGCTGACCCGCCTCGACGGCATCGCCTCGATCGAGTCCAGCTTTGCGCTGAGCCAGGTGAAGTATTCGATCGCGCTGCCGGTGTAGGAGGTCACCGCCACGGCTGCACGATGATCTTGGTGTGCGCTTCGGGATTGGCGAGATCGGCGAAGGCTTTTGCAACGCCGTCGATGCCGACCTCCGCCGTTACCATGGCGGCGGCGTCCACTTGTCCCTCCGCGATCAGCCGCAGCGAGGCTGCGAACTCCTCCGGCGTGTAGCCGAGCACATACTGGACGTTGAGCTCCTTCATGATGCCGAGCATGGGCTCGTTTCGGTCGTTCTCCATGCAGACGCCGACCACGACGATCCTGGCATCGCGCGGGGCGCCTTCGAACACCTGCTGCAACAGGCCGGGGACGCCGACGCATTCGAAGATGATCGCGGGCTTCAGCGCCGGCAGCATCGCCTGGAACGGCGGCCGCGCCGCTTTCTCCGCCTCCGACATCTGCGCGTGCTCGGCCCAGGTCGCATAGGGCTGCGACACCTTGGGATCAACGACGATGTCGGCGCCAAGCCTGGCTGCGAGCGCGCGCCGTGCCGGCGAATAATCGGCAGCGACGATCGGATGCAATCCCTTCAGCTTCAGCGCGGCGATCACCGCAAGCCCGACCGGGCCGCAGCCGATCACGAGCGGCACTTCGCCGCCACGGATGTTGGCCTTGGCCACGGCATGCACCCCGACGGCGAGCGGCTCGGTCAGCGCCGCGTGTTCCGGGGCAAGTCCGTTCGGCACTTCGAGCAGCAGCGCTTCGCTGAGCAGCATCGCTTCGGCATAGCCGCCGATGTTGTCGTTGGAATAGCCGATGCCCTCGATCCCTTGCGGCGTTACCAGCGCTGGCAGCGAGCATACACGCGTGCCCGGCTTGAGCTTGCGCGCGGTGCCGGGACCGTAGTCGACGATCTCGCAGCAGAACTCATGGCCGAACACGACGTCGCGGGTGAGGTCCATCGGCTTGCGGCCGGTCTTCTTCGCCATCTCCACCATGCGATGGGCGTGCTGGCGCGCGTGCAGATCGGAGCCGCAGATACCGCAGGCGAGCGTCTTGACCAGCACCTGGCCGGGGCCCGGCTTGGGCTCGGCCATCTGGCCCACGACAATCTCACCGTTCCTGAAAATCGCGGCGCGCATTCGGCTCCTCCCCTGGTGTCGGGGCCGTTGATAGCACGAAGCGGGACGCCACGACTTGCGTCAGGGGTTCGGAGAACGCTCTTCCAGCACCAGGAGCTGGGCGCGGCGGACACGCTCGCGATGGGCAATGTAGAGGCCGCTGGCAACGATGAAGGCAGCGCCGACGACGGTCCAGACGTCGGGGACCTCACCGAAGATGAAGTATCCCAAGATGCTGACCCAGAGCAGCTGCGTGTAGGAGAACGGCGCCAGCACCGAGGCATCGCCGTAGCGATAGGCCAGCACGATGATCCATTGGCCGACGGTCGAGGCGACACCGATCACGATGCCGAGCCCGATCGCAGTCCAGCTCGGCGTGACCCAGACGAATGGCACCATCAACGAAAGGATGGCGACGCCCGTGAGCGCCGAGTAGGCCATGGTTGTGAGCACGGCTTCGCGCCCGCTCATCATGCGCGTCAGGATCAGCGCGGCGGCCCAGCAGAATGCCGAGATGATCGGGAAAAACGCGGCGGCGTGAAACGCGCTCGTGCCCGGCCGCAGGATGATCAGCACACCCGTCAAACCGATCGCGGTCGCGATCCAGCGCCGCATGCCGACCTTCTCGCTGAGGAAGATGATCGACAGCGCGGTGACGAACAGTGGCGAGACGAAGCCGGTGGCGGACGCTTCCGCGATCGGCAGGAAGCTCAAGCCGGTGATGAAGAACAGCGAGGAGCCGAGCAGAGCGGCGCCGCGCATCAGCTGCAGGCCGAGCCGCTCGGTGCGCATCGCATGGAGCGGCGAGCCCGGCAGCATCACCGGCGTGAACATCAGCGCGAAAGTGACGAAGCGGATCCAGGTGATCTCGATCGACGGCAGGCTGGTCGAGAGATATTTGGCGGTGGTGTCGGAGGTGCCGAGAAACACCGTGGACAGCAGTACCAGGGCAATGCCCTTGAAGGGATGATCGACGCGCGCGGGCGCGCGGCGAGCCTTCTGCTTCTTTTCAGGCACGGGCATGGGAATAGTGTCGAGCCTTGCGGCTACGGCGGGCGGCGGTGTCACGGCTGGAACCCGGGCAAAATGCGAATCGAGAACAGTTGTAAAAAACGACAAATGCGCCGCGTTCACAACTTCCGAAAACAGGATGCCGATATGCGCCCACGTCCGCGCGCGTCAATGCTCCGTTAATAATGGGCCTTTGTGCGTTACAGCATGGGCAGGCTGCGCGGCTTCGGCCCGCGCGGAAACGCCGCATCGAGCGGCGAAATCTCGTCTTTCGTCAGCATGAGATCGCCGGCCGCGGCATTCTCGCCGGCGTGATCGGCGGAAGACGCCTTCGGGATCGCGAATACCGTAGTCGCACGGGTCAGGAAGCTCAGCGCGACCTGACGCGGCGTCGCGCGACGTGCCTCTGCAATGCCGGCAAGTACCGCGCCGCCCTTGCTGCGCGCATCCGGGAAATCGTCATGACCGAACGGCGAATAGGCGACGACGGCGACACCATGCTTCTCGCACCACGGGATCACCGCATGCTCGATCGCGCGTTCCTTCAGATGATAGAGCACCTGATTGCAGGCAATACGGCCTTCGCCGGACACATCGAGTATCTCGTCGAGGTCGTCGGCGTCGAAGTTGGAAACGCCCCAGGACTTGATCTTGCCTGACTTCACGAGCTCCTCGAATGCGGCGACCGTATCCTCCAACGGATAGGAACCGCGCCAGTGCAGGAGATAGCAATCGAGACGATCGGTCTTCAACCGCTTCAGCGAGCGTTCGCACGCCGTAATGGTTCCGCGGCGCGAGGCGTTGCTCGGCAGCACCTTGGAGACCAGGAACACCTCGTCGCGTCGCCCCGCGATAGCGTCGGCGATGACCAGCTCCGCATCGCCATACATCTCGGCGGTGTCGACATGCGTCATGCCGAGATCGAGCCCGCGCTGAAGCGCGGCAATCGCGCGCTTGCGGTCGCCGTGGTCGAGATACCACGTGCCCTGCCCGATCACGGAGACGCTGGTGCCGGTCTTGCCAAAGGATTTTGTGTTCATGTCAAGAACTCACAGTCCGCCGATATCCGCAACCAGCACGCTGCCGGTCGACGACTCCGTGATATAGAGACGATCCTTGCTTTCGCCACCAATCGCGACATTGGTGCAATTCGGTCCCGCGCAGGACTTGATCCGCGCGATCAATTCGCCGTTCGGCGCGAACACGAAGACGTGGCCGAGCGAGGCGTGGCCGACGAACAGGCGGCCTTTGGCATCCATCGTCATTCCGTCTGGACCGCTTGTGCCGAACAATGAGCAGAAGCGACCGACCTTGGACACGCTGCCATCCTTCATGAACGGCAGCCGCCACACCGCGTTGTCGCGTGTCATCGCGACGAACAGCACCGCCTCGGTCGGGTCGAGGACCAGGCCGTTCGGGCTGACGCCGGTATCAAGCAGGCAATCGAGCCGACCATTCGATGCCAGCCGGTAGACCCGGCCGCTGGCGTCGTGCAGGCCGGTCTGCCCCTGATCGGTGAAATAGATGTCGCCGTTGGAAGCAAGATGCAGATCATTGCAGCCACGAAACGATTCCGAATTTCGGGCGGTCAACACCGGCGTGATGCGACCGGCTTTCGCATCGAGCTGCATGATGCCATGCATGTAATCGGCGACCAGGATGCGGCCGTCGGATGCGATCTTCAGCCCGTTCGGCCATCCCTCATACTCGGCGACCTGCGACCATTCACCGTCCGGCGCGATACGGAAGATGCGGCCGAACGGAATGTCGACGATATAGAGATTGCCGTCCCTGTCGAAGGATGGCCCCTCGATGAAGCTGTCGGTCGGCACATTCGGCCGGTTGGAGTCAACCCAATCGGTCCGCACGCCTTTGCGGCGGAACCTGTCGGGCATGGCGGAGAAGAGCTTGGTTTCGATCAGGCGCGGCGGCGTTTCCAGGTACATCATTGTTGTTGTGATTGTTTCCCTTAAAGAACGGAGCGCGCCAGCTTAAGCCACGATCCGGCGGACGTCGAGGCATACAGATCGGAGCCGCGCAGCGATCCCCCGCACCTTTGCAGATGCACAGGGATTCCATGACTCTGGCATGCGCAAGCCTACTCCAACGATGTCCTTCAAACCTAGGCTGGTGGCTTGCGATTACAGCTCTCTTCGCCGACGGGCAACTCGACCTGCGGTCCGTCAACAGCAACGAACGACCATTTGTAGCCATCGCGATAAAGGATCAGCTTCAGGAATCCTCTGCTCTTGTTGGCAAAGCGCTCGCTCAGCGGATGCTTGACGTAGGTGGGATACAGCGTCGCGCCCCCGGTGCCGACGACGAACGAGCGCACGCCTTTGCCGGCGTCCACCTTCCCCTTACCGTCGATCTTCGGGAACTGCTCGAGATGATGGTCGTGCCCGGAAACCAGGACGGTCGCGCCCTGTTCGTACAAGATCGGCATGAGCTGCGCGATCGGCTGATAGGCCTTCCCCTTTCCATGCTCACCTGAACTCGCGAAGAACGGATGCGTAAAGACCAAGACGCACCGGGCCGTTGATGCCGAAAGCTTTTCCTTGAGCCACTTCTTTGGATCGACGTCACTGCCGTAAAAATTCAGTCCGGCGAGTAGCCACCCTTCGCTGTTGGGAAAGCGTGTGACAAAGCTGAGTCTCTTGGCGTCCGCTTCGGATGGACTGCCCGCCCCGCTCTTCAGCTCCGCAATGCGCTGACCAAAATACTCCCGGTAGTGCTTCACCGGCGTGAGTTTCTTGGCGGACGTAATATCGTCGGAATAGTCGTGGTTTCCCGGTACGGGAAAGATACGGTTCTTATATGCGCCCCATGTCGCGACGAAGCTATTGAAGCAGGACGCGTAAGTCCCGGCCTGCGGCTTCTGGTGTTTGTAATCCGCATAGGCCAGATCGCCCAAGGCCAGGATACCGAGCGGAATGTCTTTTGCGGCCTCGATCTCCTTCTGGATCTGCCCTGCCATCGCGGCATGCTTGTCACCGGTCTGATGGCAACCCGTGATGTCGCCCGCCGCCAACAGAATTGCGATCGGCTCTCCGCTCGGGCTGTCGGCCCGGCAGACCGTCAGTCCCAAGGCGGTGAGCGTCGGCAGCAACCAGCCGATCAACAGCGCCCGATTGCAAGGCCTCGCAGGGTTTGAAAGGACGTCGGCAATTTGTCGGAGCATCGTCATCTCCAATAGCTCGCTGCTCACCCGGCAATCCGGGTTTGCGTCAAATCGATTTGCAAAAAATCGCGCTTAAGTTGAGCGATGACGCATCAACTTGCAAGAAGGAACGAAAAACAAGGAGTTGGCGCGGCTGCGTCAGAATGTATCACAACCGTCGGATGACGCAGCGCAATCGAGGAAATCGCGCGGCTCAAACGACCTAAGCCAAACTCCGGATGCGCTCTGGACAGGATGGCTACTCTGCTTCGCCCTATCGTGAGCCGGCACGGTGGGATCTCTATCCCACCGCGCTCGCGACCTTCGCCTGCTTCGCAGGCGCTGCCTCCGTCGTTGCAATCAACCGCTTCAGTTCCGGGATGCACGACCCGCAATTGGTGCCGGCCTTGAGCTTGGCGCCGATCTCGGCGGCGGTGCGCGCGCCGGCCGCGATGGTGTCGCAGATGGTTCCGCGGCCGACGCCGAAGCAGGCGCAGACGATCGGCCCGGTCGACGCGGCGCCTTCGCTCGATTTACCTGACAGCAGCATCCGCCGCTCGTCGTCGGTGACGTGGTCGGCAACGAACAGTCTCTTTACCACCTCCCAGTCGCCGGCGTCATGCGCGGGACCGACAAACAGGCAGGTCTCGATGCGATCGCCTGCGAAAGATGCGGCGCGATAGACACCGCCGCCGAAGTCGCGATAGTCGGCGACGTCCTCGCCCGCGACGGTCTCTAGCCAGGCCGGCCAGCGCGAGAGATCCGCATTGTCGGCAAAGAGATAGCCGAAGCCGCCGGCGACGGTGACGCGGGTCCAGAGCAGGTTCGGCGGAAGTGCGAGCTGCTTGCGCGACAGCGCAAAGCCGCGGAAGACGAATTCGTAAGGTGCGATCGCGGCCGGCGTCGCCTTGGACTCCGGCTGCCCGGAAAACGGATCGGTGAACGACTGCACCAGCGCGCCGACGCGACCGTGCGAGGCGTTCATCGCGCTCCAGTGGATCGGCACGAACAGCGCGCCGCGCTGCTGGCCCCCACTGACGACGGCCTTCAGGATGCACTGCCCATAATCGGTGGTGATACGGGCATAGCCATCATGAACGATGCCGTATTTGCCGGCGTCGTCAGGATGGATCTCGACAAAGGGCTCCGGCAGATGCGCGCCGAGGCGCTGGCTGAGACCCGTGCGCGTCATGGTGTGCCACTGGTCGCGAATGCGCCCGGTGTTGAGCCTGAGGGGGCGCGAAGCACCCGTCTCGCTGCGCAGCGATGGCACCTCCGGCGCGACGAAGCGGCCTTTGCCGTCATTGGTGAAGAACCCACCCTTCGCGAAGAACCGGTCGCCGGGCGCCCCGCCTTCGAGCACCGGCCACTGCACCGGCTTCAGGGCATCAAAGCCCTCGTCGGACAGTGAGGTCAGCGCGCCGATGTCGAAATCGCGGCTGCCCTCATTCTCGAAGGCCGAGAGCGCGGCATGCTCGCGGAAGATCTCGGCGGCGGATTTGTAGTTGAAGCTGTCGCCGAAGCCGAGGCGCTTTGCGGTCTCGCTCAGGATCCACCAATCGGGCCGCGCCTCGCCCGGCGCCGGCAGGAAAGAGCGCTGGCGCGAGATGCGGCGCTCGGAGTTGGTCACCGTGCCTGATTTCTCGCCCCAGGCGAGCGCGGGCAGCAGCACATGCGGACCGGCCTCGACGGTGTCGTTGGAGAGCACGTTCTCGGAGACGACGAACAACTCGAGCTTCTTCAGCGCCTCGCGCACGAAGTCCGCATCGGGCAGCGACACCGCGGGGTTGGTGCCCATCACCCACAGCGCTTTCACTTCGCCGCGGTTGATGGCCTCGAACAGCTGCACCGCCTTCAGGCCCTCATGGGTGGCGATGCGCGGCGCCTTCCAGAACCGCCTGACGCGGTCGATGTCCGGCGGCGTGAAACCCATGTGCGCGGCCAGCATGTTGGCGAGCCCGCCGACCTCGCGGCCGCCCATCGCATTGGGTTGGCCGGTGAGCGAAAACGGAGAGGCGCCGGGCTTGCCGATGCGTCCCGTCGCGAGATGGCAGTTGAGAATCGCGTTGACCTTGTCGGTGCCCTGCGCCGACTGGTTGACGCCCTGCGAATAGAGCGTGACGACCTTCTCGGTGGCGCGGAACATCTTGAAGAAGGCGGCGACGTCCTGCTCGGACAGGCCGGTGGCGAGCGCGGTCGCAGTGACGCTGCCGGCGATATTGCGCGCGCGTGCCAGCGCGTCATCGAAACCCGACGTGCTCTGCGCGATGTAGTCCTGGTCCAGCGCGCCGTTGTCGGCGAGATGGACGAACAGGCCGGAGAACAACGCGGTGTCGGTGCCCGGCTTGAGGCCGAGGAAAAGGTCGACGTCTTCAGCGGTGTCGGTACGCCGCGGATCGATCACGATCATGCGCGCGCCGCGCTCTTGCCTGTTCTTCAGCATGCGCTGGAACAGCACCGGATGACACCAGGCTGCGTTGGAGCCGACGAAGACCAGCAAATCGGCCTGATCAAGATCTTCATAGCAACCGGGCACGGTATCCGAGCCGAAGGCACGGCGATGGCCGGCGACCGAGGACGACATGCAGAGCCGCGAATTGGTGTCGACGTTGGCCGTACCGACAAAGCCCTTCATCAGCTTGTTGGCGACGTAATAGTCCTCCGTGAGGAGCTGGCCGGAGAGATAGAACGCGACCGCGTCGGCGCCGTCGCGGGCCACAATATGCTTCATGCGATGAGCGACATGATCCAGCGCATCGCTCCAGGCGACCCGCTCCATCACACCCTTGCAGCGGATCATCGGATAGAGCAGACGGCCTTCGAGGCCAACGGTCTCGCCGAGCGCAGAGCCCTTCGAGCACAGCCGGCCGAAATTGGCGGGATGATCCGGATCGCCCGCGATCGCAGCCCCGCCCTTGCCGTCGGGTGTCACCAGCACGCCGCAACCGACGCCGCAATAGGGGCATGTCGTTCGGGTCGCACGGAGGTTTGGATCGATTGCCGTCATATCAAGCCGCTTTCGAAGGCAGCGCAAGCGCGCGGCCGAACATCATGTCGGTGCGGATCGCCGCCACCTTGTCGCGATTGCGGATCAGCTCGAGATACCAGAGCGCATCCACGGTATCGCCGATCAGCACCGCGCCGGTGAGCCGGCCGTCGGCGATGACGAGCTTCTTGTAGGTGCCGCGCCTGCGGTCGGTGAGGACGAGACTCTCGCTGCCCTCCCCACCCATGAAGTCGCCGGCGGAGAACACGCTGACGCCGGAGACCTTCAGATTGGTCGAGACCACACTGCCCTGATAGGCGGCGGGCCGGCCGGCCAGATGCCGCGCCAACGCGCGCGCCTGTTCATAGGCAGGCTCGACCAGGCCATAGCAGGTGCCGCGATGCTCGGCGCATTCACCGAGCGCGAAGATGTCGGAGGAGGAAGTCTGCATCACGTCGTTGACGACGACGCCGCGGTTGACAGCGATCCCCGCCTCTTTCGCCAGCGCGACGTTCGGCTTGATGCCGGCAGCGAAGATCACCGCATCGGCCTCGATGCGGCTGCCGTCCGCCAGCTCGACGGCCTCGACGTGACCATCGCCATGGATGCGGGCAGTGGAGGCGTTGAGCAGGATGCGGATGCCCTTGCGCTCGACCAGCGTCTTGAGCAGGTCGGCCGCGGGCGCGTCGAGCTGACGCTCCATCAGCCGGTCCATCAGATGCAGCAGCGTGACGGGCGCGCCGGCCTTGGCGAGACCATAAGCAGCCTCAAGTCCGAGCAGGCCGCCGCCAACGACGACGACGCGTTTCTTCGCCGCGGCCAGCGTCAGCAAGAGGTCGACGTCGCGGGTGTCGCGGAAGGTGTGAACGCCGGCGAGATCGGCACCCGGCACGTTGAGCCGCAGCGGCGTCGATCCCGTGGCGAGCACGAGCTTGGAGTACTCCATGCTCTCCTCGCCCTCGATCTTCAGCTCGCGACGCCCGGTGTCGATCTCGGTGACGCGATAGCCGTAGCGGACGGTGACGCCGCGATGGCGCCACCAATCTGCCGGCCGCAGCTCGATCTCGTGCGAGCCGGTCTCGCCGGCCAGCACGGACGAGAGCAGGACGCGATTGTAAGCGAGCCGCGGCTCTTCGCCGATGACGGCGACCGCGTAGCGGCCGAGCGCGGTCTTGGCGAGTTCGTCGACCAGACGCGCGGCTGCCATACCGTTACCGACGATGACCAGCGGTTCACTCACGAGGCATCTCCTATTCAGCCGCCTGCGGCCGTGCGCCGTAGGCTTCGGACATCATGTAGCCGGACAGCACGCCATAGGCGTCGGTCCAGGCCTTTGCCAGTTCGGGCGTCCATGCTTCGCCGAGACCCTTTTCCAGGGTCCACAGCAGGGTCGCACCGACCACGGGATAGTGCTCGGCCATTGCGCCGTAAGCGACGTGACGCTTGGCGAGCGCGGAGGCCGCGGGAAGAATCGTCTCGAGGTTCGAGAGGCCGCCGACGACGGCGGCGAGCATGCCCATCAACTTCTTGCGCTGCTCGGTCATGTCTTCGGGAAACATCGCGCGCACGGACGGCGCCACCTCGAACAGTCGGTCGTAGAACAGCACCGCAGCCTGCTCCGATATCGGTGCGACCTTGGCGAAGCTCTGCTGGATGAGAGTGATCTGTTCGGGCGTCATGTGGTTCTCCTGTCTGTTTCGGTTTGCCTTGGTGCGCGCCGTTGCGAACAAGGTTCATGGGTCAAACGTCATCAGAGAGTCTTCTCCCCGCGTACGGGGAGAAGCGAGATTCGTACCAAGTTTTAGACTCTTGCTTCGGCAAGGCTTGACGCGCCCTCGCCCTGCGGGCTGCGACGCAGATAGAACCACCAGGTCAGAGCAAGGCACGAGGCGTAGAAGCCGAGATAGATCGCGAGCGCGAGCTGCGGGCCGCCAGTCAAGGCGATCGACTTGCCGAAACCGGTCGGGATCAGGTAGCCGCCGACGGCGCCGATCGCGCCGATGAAGCCGACTGCCGCGCCGCTCTCGATGCTCGCCGTCTTCAATGCGGCGCTGCGTGCCGCATCGCCCTTGCCGCGCACTTTGAACAGATTCTCCTCGCGGAAGATCGAGGGGATCATGCGGTAGGTCGAGCCGTTGCCGATGCCCGTCGTCACGAACAGGATCAGGAACATCGACAGGAAGCCGATGAAATCCTTCTGTCCGACGAAGTAGAGCACGCCGACCGTGGCGCCGGCCATCGCGATGAAGTTCCAGAACGTCAGGATGGAACCGCCGATCCTGTCGGCAAGCCAGCCGCCAAGCGGACGCGACAGTGAGCCGACCAGCGGCCCCAGGAACGCGATCGAGATCGTCATTGCCGGAAACTGGGTCTTGATCAGCAGCGGAAACGCCGCGGAATAGCCGATGAAGGAGCCGAACGTGCCGATATAGAGATACGCCATGATCCAGGTGTGCTTGCGCTTGACGATCGCAAGCTGGTTCTTCACCGACGACTTGGCCGTCGTCAGGTTGTTCATGAAGAACACCGCTCCGAACACCGCGATCGCGATCGGCAGCACCCACATCAGGCCGGCGTTCTGCAGGAAGATGCCGTCGACGGGCGTGGCCTGGAACAGGTTGAAGACGGCGAGCGTCATCAGGATCGGGGTCAACAGCTGCACGCTGGAGACGCCGATATTGCCGCCGGCTGCATTCAGGCCGAGCGCCCACCCTTTCATCCGATCCGGAAAGAAGAAGGAGATGTTGGTCATGCTGGAGGCGAAATTGCCGCCGCCGAGGCCGGCGGTCGCGGCGACCAGCAGCATCAGCCAGAACGGGGTGTCGGGCTGGCTCACGAAATAGGCGAGCGACAAGGTCGGGATGAACAGGATCGCCGCGCTGAAGATGGTCCAGTTGCGGCCGCCGAAGGTCGTGACCGCGAAGGTGTAGGGAAAGCGCATCAGGGCGCCGATCAGGCCCGGCACCGCGATCAGCTGGAACAGCTGGTCCGTCGTGTAGTGGAAGCCTGCCTGCGGCAGCTTGGTGGTGACGATGCTCCAGATCAGCCAGACCGAGAAGCCGATATGCTCGGCCACGATCGACCAGATCAGGTTGCGTCGCGCGATAGTCTTGCCAGTCGCAGTCCAGAACGCCTCATCTTCGGGGCGCCAGTCTGAAATCCAAGTGGAGTTCAGATTCGGATTCTTCGTCATTGAGTATCCCTTCCAGGCTCACCGCTGCGTCGTTGCAGGCTCGGCCTCCAGGCACGGAGGCGTGCTCCGAGGCTTCACCCCGGTGGCGAGATCACGATGCTGATTGATGATGTTGAGGGACGTCGTCGTTGGCGTCGCGCAAAGACGTTTCAATTTCCGTGCCAATTGCGCGCACGAGTGAAATACAGGGATTTCAGAACGTTATTCGCGTCGCCCGAAATTTTCGCAGGGCTTTTCGCACGCTTAATTTGCGATTCGCTCAATCCTTGTGCGACGCACAAGGATTGAGCTTGGTGTCGATTAATTAAGCGTGTGGTGGATCATGATCACGCCGCCTCAGGATTCGCTGCCGAGGTCACCGCCGGCGCCTTCGGTGCGGCCCCATGCTCATACGCCTCGAGGAAATCGAGCAGCTCACGGCGGTAGCGGTAGTAGTCCGGATGCTCGAGCAGGGTCTTGCGCGTGCGGGGCCGGGAAATGTCGACCTCCATGATGTGGCCGATCCGAGCATTGGGCCCGTTTGTCATCATCACCACGCGATCGGCAAGCAGGATCGCTTCGTCGACATCGTGGGTCACGCACATGGCCGTTACCTGCGTGCGCTTCCAGACTTCCATCAGCACTTCCTGGAGGTCCCAGCGGGTGAGGCTGTCGAGCATTCCGAAGGGTTCGTCCAGCAGCAGCAGCTTCGGGGACAACGCGAAGGCACGCGCGATTCCGACGCGCTGGCGCATGCCGTTCGACATCGCCGCGGCTGGCTTGTCGAAGGAATCGGCGAGACCGACGCGCTCGAGGTAATAGTCGACGATCTCGTCGCGCTGCCGCCGCGTGGCGTGCGGATAGACACGATCGACGCCCAGCGCAACATTCTCCCGGGCCGTGAGCCACGGAAACAGCGAGGGAGCCTGGAACACGACGGCCCGGTCGGGGCCGGCCGTGGTGACCTCGCGACCATCGAGAATGATGCCGCCCAAGGAGACGTCGTTCAGGCCCGCGGTCATCGACAACACCGTCGACTTGCCGCAGCCGGAGTGGCCGATCACCGAGATGAACTCGCCCTTGCGCACCTTGAGATCGAAATTATCGACCACGGTCAGCGGTCCGGTAGGCGTCGGGTAGACCTTCGATAGTTGAGAGAATTCGAGATAGCGATCGAGATTGAAGGAGGTGGACGCCGCCTTCTCTCGATAGGCTGCCGGCGGCCTCTCGGTCTGGGTAATCGGCACAACGTTCGGCAGCTGACGTACTTCGCCGTCCGACCGCGAGGCGCGCTCGTTGACAACGTCCAGAAGATAGCTGGTGACGGCTTGGCGCAGCCGCTTGAACGCCGGGTCCTCGTTGACCGACGCACGGTCGCGCGGTCGCGGAATATCGACCCTGAACTCCTGGCCCAGGGTCGCGTCCGGGCCCGGCAGCAGCGGGATGATCCGGTCGGCAAGCAGGATCGCCTCGTCGACGTCGTTGGTGATGAGCACCACGGTGCGCTTGTCGCGCGACCAGATGTCGACGATCTCGTCCTGCAGCTTGGCGCGGGTCAATGCATCGAGCGCGGACAACGGCTCATCGAGCAGGAGGATCTCCGGACTGGTTGCGAGCGCGCGAGCAACGGCGACCCGCTGCCGCATGCCACCGGACAACTCGGCAGGCAGGCGCGTTGCAGCGTGCGAAAGCCCGACCATGGCGATGTAGCGATCGACCCGCGCCGAGCGTTCGGCCCTGCTCTCGCGAGCGAAGACCTGGTCGACCGCGAGCGCCACATTGCCGCGCACGGTGAGCCAGGGCATTAGGGAGTAGGACTGGAACACGACTCCACGGTCCGGACCTGGTCCACGCACCGGCTCGCCCTTGAGCGTGATCTCACCGGAGTCGGGCTGTACGAGCCCTGCGATGGTCGAGATCAGCGTCGTCTTGCCGCTTCCCGAGAAGCCCACGATGGCTATGAACTCGCCTTCGGCGACCTCGAGATTGACGTCGGAGAGCACGCTGGTCCGCTCGGCGCCGGTGCCGTAGGCCTTGCACAGACCCTTGAGAGACAGGAACGACATGCGACCTCAGCGCTGGCTTGAGAAGGTGAAGGCAGACTGCAACGCGTACATCACGCGGTCGAGCAGGAAGCCGATGATGCCGATGGTCAGCACCGCCACGATGATCCGCGCGAGCGATTGCGACGAGCCGTTCTGGAACTCGTCCCAGACGAACTTTCCAAGGCCCGGATTCTGCGCCAGCATCTCGGCCGCAATCAGCACCATCCAGCCGACGCCGAGCGAAAGCCGCAGACCGGTGAAGATCAGCGGGAGCGAGCTCGGCAGCACCAGCTTGGTGATCGTACGCCACGTCGGCAACTGCAGCACGCGCCCGACGTTGAGCAGATCCTTGTCGATCGAGGCGACGCCAAGCGCGGTGTTGATCAACGTCGGCCAGAGCGAGCAGAGCGTTACTGTGATCGCGGAGATGACCAGCGATTTCGGCAGGAATTCCGACGGGTTCACATAGAGTGCCGAAACCACCATCGTCACGATCGGCAACCAGGCGAGAGGCGACACCGGCTTGAAGATCTGGATCAGCGGGTTGAGTGCGCCATTCATGGTCTTGGACAGGCCGCAGAGGATGCCGAGCGGAACGGCAACAAGCGTCGCAACCACGAAGCCGAGCGCGACCGTCATGAGACTGGTCATGATCTGGTCGAAATAAGTTGGCTTGCCTGCATAGTTGCGATGCCGAACTTCCTCGGGATGCCCGTCGATGACGGCCTTGGCGTTGCGCGCATCCTGGCGCTCGTAGAATGCCGCCTGCTTGGCACGCTCGGCACGATGGTCGGCATAGAGGTTCTTTGCCTGGACCCACACTTCGGCTGGCCCGGGAATGGCGCCGAGCGAGGTCTTGACCTGCGGTGCAGCCAGGGCCCAGGCGAGGAGAAAGACGCCGATGCCGACAAGCGGCACCAGCAATCCCTGGCGCAACTCCTTCAACTGAGGCTTGACGATGTCGCCGGCAGCGATGCGCGCGAGCGGCGCAAGCCAACCGAGGCCCAGAATGTTCAGATAGACGGCGGCGCTATTGATGCGCGCGAGCATTCGCTCGCGCCGCGCGCGCTTTGCCTCTTCAGCGCTGACGTCAACGTATTCGCTAACCAATGCCATTTGCATCTTCCCTTGGTGTCCACCGCCGGATTACGAGCAGGACGCCGGGCCGCAACCGCGGCCCGGCTGCGATTTCTCAGCCGTCGATGACTTTGGCGCCGTCGATCTTCTGCTTGCCCTTCAGACCGATCTTCAGGCTGTCGATGTAGGCGTTGGGCTTGCGGCCATCGTAGGTGATGCCGTCGATGAACTCGGATGTCGGCGGGCGGTAGCCGTCCGTTTCCCAGGGGAAGTCTTCCTTCTTGGCCTTGCCGTCGGCGATCAGAAGCTTGGCCGCGGCCAGATACAGGTCGGAACGGTACACGCTCTTCGCCGTGTCGTGATACCACGCATCGGTCTTGGCTTCGCCGATCTGTCCCCAGCGGCGCATCTGGGTCAGGTACCAGACGGCATCGGACAGGTACGGATAGGTGGCGAAGTAACGGAAGAAGACATTGAAATCGGGTATCGGCCGCTTGTCGCCTTTCTCATATTCGAAGGTGCCGGTCATCGAATTGGCAATGACCGCCTTGTCGGCCCCGACATATTCCGGCCTCGAGAGCAGCTCGACCGCCTTGGCGCGGTTGGCATTGGCATTCTCATCCAGCCACATTGCAGCGCGGATCAGCGCCTTGGTGAGAGCAAGCACCGTATTCGGGTTCTTCTCGGCGAATGCCGCGGTGATGCCGAATACTTTCTCCGGGTTATTCTTCCAGATCTCGTAGTCGGTGATCACGGGCACGCCGATGCCCTTGAAGACGGCAGCCTGGTTCCAGGGCTCGCCGACGCAATAGCCGTTGATCGTGCCGGCCTCGAGGGTCGCCGGCATCTGCGGCGGCGGCGTTACCGAGAGCAGCGCTTCGGCCGCGACCGTTCCGGTCACGTCCTCGGCCGAATAGTAGCCGGGATTGATGCCGCCCGAAGCGAGCCAGTAACGAAGCTCGTAATTGTGGGTCGAGACCGGAAACACCATGCCCATCTTGAAGGCCTTGCCGTCGGCCTTCAGCTTCTCGACGGCCGGCCGCAACGTGTCGGCCTTGATCGGGTGCAAGAGCTTGCCGCTCGCATCCTTTGGGATGCTCGGCTTCATCAATGCGAAGATCTCGTTCGAGACCGTGATGGCGTTCCCATTGAGGTCCATCGAGAACGGGGTGATGATATGGGCCTTGGTACCGAAGCCGATCGTGGCAGCCAGCGGCTGGCCGGCGAGCATGTGCGCGCCATCGAGCTCGCCGCTGATGACGCGGTCGAGCAGAACTTTCCAGTTGGCTTGTGCTTCCAGCGTGACGAACAGGCCCTCGTCTTCGAAGTAGCCGTTCTCCTTGGCGACAGCCAGCGGCGCCATGTCGGTCAGCTTGATGAAGCCGAACTTTAGCTCTTCCTTCTCTGGTTTGAGAGTGGCCGCGCACACCCGGCCGGCGGAGATCGCGTAAGCCGCGGCGGCAGCGCCCCCGGCAAGGAAAGTGCGACGGTCGAGACCGGTGAGCGGGTTCGCGCCAGCTTCGCCGAGAAGATTGCTCTTATGGCGGCCGCGCAAGGACTTGTCAGTTGGCTTCGTCATTGAATGTGATGCTCCTTTGTGACCGAAGGACCATCCGCGCATGCCAACTCCCCCAACGCGCACGGGGACGCGTCTCCGGGAAGGCCCGGATGGCGAAGGTCACGATTCGGATGGAGATCTTCGAGGGACGGCGTCGATGGCGTCGACCCCTCCCAAACAAGAAGCATGCCAAGCCGAGCCATTCTAAAAAACATAAAAATGTCAGCTAGTTGCTTCCGATGTCGTCCGTGCCACTGACTCCGGATGCGCTCGCAAATCCAGCGGATCGCCCAGACTTTGTGCGACGCACAAGAAATGGGCAGAGGTCGTTGCGGAAGGGGCGAAACGATCGCGTGCAGGCCCAGAACGAAGACAGGGATGGCGACGATTCAGGGCTCCGGCAGGCTTTGGGCTCTGAAATAGCCGCCTCATCTGCATCAAACCCGCGCGAGAGAGGTAGCCACGGCCAACCACATGGGTTGGCACGTGGATTGCTTCATCCTCGATCACTCAGTCAACGACGACTGCGGTTCGCCGAAATGTTGAGGCCTCCTGGGGCTGAAACGCGGGGAAAGCTTGACCGTGCTCCGCCGGCCCCCGGCGCAGTCGTCGTGACGCGATCCACGCGAAATCTTGTGCTCCTGGGGTCCGCTCGTTGCCGGCTCGCCAATACGCGCGGAAAGGATGCGCCAATAACTGCGCCGCCCGGAACGAACGTACCTTCATTCATACGAGCAAAGGAACCATTGATGTCGTATCTCGCGCCTTCGGAATTCGTCACCAAGATGGTGGATGCAGGCGAGTCCAAGATCTTCATGTCCACCCGGGATACGGTCATCCGGGCCTATATGGCCGGTGCGATCCTCGCGCTAGCGGCCTGGTTCGCCGTCACGATCAACGTCAACACCGGCCAGCCGATCATCGGCGCCCTGTTGTTTCCGGTCGGCTTTTCCATGCTCTATCTTCTGGGCTTCGACCTACTGACCGGCGTCTTCGTGCTTGCGCCGCTCGCCCTGATCGACAAGCGCCCCGGCGTCACCCTTGGCGGCGTGCTGCGCAACTGGGGCCTCGTCTTCGTCGGCAATTTCGCCGGCGCCTTCACCGTCGCCTTCATGATGGCCTTCGTCACGACGTTCGGCTTTACGCAGGCGCCTGACAAGGTCGGCGCGGCGATCGGCAACATCGGCGAGGGCCGAACACTCGGCTACGCCGCGCATGGTGCGGCCGGCATGGCGACGCTGTTCATGCGCGGCATGCTTTGCAACTGGATGGTCTCGACCGGCGTCGTCGGCGCCATGATCTCGACCTCAGTCCCCGGCAAGGTCATTGCGATGTGGATGCCGATCCTGGTGTTCTTCTACATGGTGTTCGAGCATTCCGTCGTGAACATGTTCCTGTTCCCGTCGGGACTGATGCTCCACGCCAAGTTCTCGATCATGGACTATCTGATCTGGAACGAGATCCCGACCGTGCTCGGCAACCTCGTCGGCGGCCTCGCCTTCACCGGCATGACCCTCTATGCCACGCACATCATGACGTTGCCGAAGCGCCAGGTCGACAAGGCTGTAAAGCCGCGCGTCGTCGCCTGAGCGAAACATCTCGACAGGGGAGCCTCGCCCGAGCAGGGTGAGGCTCCCCTCTCCTGGTGATGACGATGACCCCCGGACTCCTGATTTCGGTCGGCCAGCACTCCGACAAGGGCCGCAAGCCCGTCAACCAGGATTTCCACGGCGTCCTGATTCCAGAGGAGCCGCTGCTCGGCCTGAAGGGCATCGCCGCGGTCCTCGCCGACGGAATCTCCAGCAGCAGCGTGAGCCAGATCGCCAGCGAGTCGGCGGTCAAGAGCTTCCTGATGGACTATTACTGCACGTCGGAATCCTGGACGGTCAAGACGTCCGCCCGCCGCGTGCTGGATGCCACCAATTCCTGGCTGCACGCGCAGACGCGCAAGAGCCAATATGCCTATGACCGCGACAAGGGCTATGTCTGCACCCTCAGCGCCCTGGTCATCAAGGCGACCACCGCGCACATCTTCCACGTCGGCGACTGCCGCATCTACCGCGTCGCCGGCAAGGCGCTGGAGCAGCTGACCGACGATCACCGCATCATCGTCTCGTCCGAGCAGACCTATCTCGGCCGCGCGCTCGGGATCAATCCGCAGCTCGAGATCGACTACCAGGCATTCGAGGTCGAAGCCGGCGACACCTTCCTGCTGGCGACCGACGGCGCCTATGAATTCGTCGACGCGCGTTTCGTCACCAGCGCGCTGAACGAGCATGCCGCCGAGCTCGACGTCGCGGCAAAGGCGATCGCCGAGGAGGCCTACCGGCGCGGCAGCGACGACAACATCACCGTCCAGATCATTCGCATCGACACGGTGCCGCAGCGCGAGCCGGCCGGCATTTTCAATCAGACCTCGGAGTTGCCGCTTCCCGCGTTGCCGGAGCCGCGGGCGATCTTCGACGGCTATCGGATCGTCCGCGAGATCCACGGCAGCAGCCGCAGTCACATCTATCTTGCCGTCGACACCGAAACCGAGCAGCCGGTCGCGCTCAAGCTGCCATCGGTCGATTTGCGCGACAATGCCGCCTATCTCAAGCGCTTCTTGATGGAGGAGTGGATCGCGCGCCGGATCGACAGTCCGCACGTTCTGAAGCCGCTGTCACAGTCGCGACGGCGCGGCTATCTCTATGTCGCGACGGAATTCGTCGAGGGGCAGACCCTGAAGCAGTGGATGACCGACAATCCACGCCCCGATCTCGAAACCGTGCGCGGCATCATCGAGCAGATCGCCGCGGGCCTGCGCGCCTTCCATCGCATGGAGATGCTGCACCAGGACCTCAGACCCGACAACATCCTGATCGACAAGACCGGCACCGCCAAGATCATCGACTTCGGATCGGTCAGGGTCGCCGGCGTCGCGGAGGCTGCGCCGCTGGAGGAAGCTGACGAAATCCTGGGCACGGTCCAGTACACGGCACCGGAGTATTTTCTTGGGCAGGGCGGCTCGCCGCGCTCCGACATGTTTTCGCTCGCCGTGATCTGCTACCAGATGCTGACGGGAAAGCTACCTTACGGCACCCAGGTCGCCAGGATCCGGCGAAAGGCGGATGTGCGGAAGCTCAAATATCGCCCTGCAGACGAGGACCGTAACGTGCCGGTCTGGGTCGATGGTGCGCTCCGGCGCGCGCTGCATCCAGATCCGTACAAGCGGCATGAGGATCTCTCGGAGTTCGTCTACGAGCTGCGCACGCCCAATCCGGCCTATCTCGACACGCGGATAACGCCCCTCCTGGAGCGCAGCCCGCTGATGTTCTGGAAGCTGACCTCGGCCGTGCTCGCCTGCGCCGTCGTGGTGCTGCTGGCGCTGCTGCATGCGAGATAGGGCTGTTTAGAGAGACGCGGACGTCAGCTTTTCGCGCTGTCATGCCCGCGCTCTTCGAGCTCTCGCCGAAATTGGCACCATTCACCACTGCGACATTTGGTTGTATTGACAGGAAAAACGCCCGTAAGAAGAGTGTGGCTCTATTCAACTTCCGATTGCGCAGCTGTCGATAGAGCGGGCACTTCAAAATCGTTGCTAGCAACAAGCCTTGCATCCCGGCAGCGGCGACCAACGCCTTTTATTGCGAGGGATTATGTCGAACAACTACACCGAACTTCGTGCATTTCTGAAGGCAGATCCAACAGCCGCGAAGCGCTGCATCGAAAGACTGATCAAGATTCGATCATCCCTCAACGAAGTTCGCAGACGCAAGAGCGACGGCACTCTCCTGTTGGCAACGTGGAATCTCCGCGACTTCGATTCCAACAAATTCGGCTTTGGATTTCGCTTGAGGGAATCATTCTACTACATCGCCGAAATGATTTCGGCCTTCGATCTCGTCGCGGTCCAAGAGGTCAACCGTGATCTTTCTGGGCTCCGGAAAGTCATGCGCATCCTCGGACGAGAATGGGACTACATCGCAACGGACGCGACGGAGGGCCCAGGCGGCAACGCCGAGCGCATGGTCTTCATCTTCAACACGGAGAAAGTCTGGTTTCGCAAGATCGCTGGCGAGGTGGTTCTTCCGGACGGCCAGCTCATCGTCTCGCCAAAGGTTGTCAAACCACCAAAGGACCAGAAAGCGGTCAAAGCGAAGCCGAGGACCAGAGAGGTCGAGCAGCAATTTGCCCGAACTCCGTTTCTCGTCGCATTTCAATCAGGCTGGTTTCACTTCAGCCTTTGCACGGTCCACATCTACTACGGAAAGGATACAGGCCCCCAGCTCAAGAGACGCATTGCCGAAATCGAGAAGCTGGTCGAGTTCTTCGCCAAACGTCAGGACGAGGACACCAAGCAGGAAATCGACAATCTTGGAAATGTCGAAAATTACATCTTGCTCGGCGACTTCAACGTCGTCAGTCCTGACCACCAAACGATGGAAGCACTCAAGGGGCAGGGTTTCAAGGTTCCCGAACAAATCGATGGTGACAGGGTTCGAAAAGACGGCGACCACTTCTATGATCAGATCGCGGTTCGCGTTAAGGACCCGCGATTCAAGGTCAATACTGGAGGCCTCGTTGACCTTTATGCCGATGTGTTTCGAGAAGAGGATCTCGAAATCTACGAGCCGCTCATGCCCAAGAAAGATCCTGAGAAGAACAAGAAGTTTCAGGCAAAGTCGTCAGTGCAACTCTACAAGAAGTGGCGTACTTGGCAGATGTCGGATCACAGCCCGCTCTGGATCGAGATTGGGACCGATTTCACGGAGAACTACCTGTCGGGGCTCGTGAACCCAGCAATCGAGATGGCGTCGGATGGTACCCCGCGCAAGAAATCCAAGCCGGCGGAAAAGCTGCTGAAGGTGCCAAAGAGGGACGTCACTGGGCCGAAAGGAAAGACCTCTAAACGGAAGTCGACCCAAAAGAGAAAGAAATCCGCGAGTTCATAGCGAAGTCCTGTCCACGCCATTGACCAGAGAGGCCGGGGGCATAGCCAACACCCTGGCACTGCGTCCGATATACTCCCGGCCCTCACGCCGACTCTCCCGCCTTCACCCCCAGTGGTTTCGGCACCATGCCGCCGCCTGGCTTGAGGTGGAATTCGTAGGTCATCAGATGCCATTGGCCGTTCGCCTTGGTGCCGTCGGGCATTGCCGGATCCTTGCGCGGCTCGACCTTGGCGACGAGATCGTCCTTGACGCCGAAGACGACGTCGGAATCCAGGTATTTGTCACCGTCCATGAAGACGTGGGTGATCAGCGGCTCATAGCCTTTCGCATTGACGAGGAAGTGCACATGCGCCGGGCGCATCGGATGGCGGCCCGTCTGCACGATCATCTCGCCGACCGGACCATCGGTCGGGATCGGATAACTGCACGGCAGGATGGTCCGGAAGAAGAAGCGGCCGTCGCTGTCGGTGACGAAGCGCGCCCGCGCCGAAGCGCCGACCTCGTCATAGTTCGGCTTCTGGGAATCGTAGAAACCATCGTCATCGGCATGCCAGACGTCGACGGGGACGTTCGCGAGCGGCTTGCCCTTGAGATCGGTGACGCGGCTCTGCACGAACATCCGCTCGCCGGTCTGGTTGTTCGGTGAGATATCCGTGCCGTGCGCAGTCACCTTGTGCTCGCCGACATAGAACGGGCCGAGCACGGTGGTCTGGGTGGCGCCCTCGCGGTCGCGATGGTTGACCGCATCGACCAGCATGGAAACGCCGAGCACGTCGGACAAGAGGATGAATTCCTGGCGGGTGTCCGTGCATTTCTGCCCGGTGCGGGTCAGGAAATCGATGGCGTAGTCCCATTCCTCGAAGGTCAGGCCGGTCTTGCTCACGTAATCGTGCAGCGATTTCACCAATTCCTGGAGCAGGAATTTGGCGCGGGGATTGGGCGTGCTGTCGAAGCTTCTGACGACGGCTTCGGTGAGATCGGTCTCGTTGAACTGGGTCATAAGCGTTTGCCCTCGCGTTTTTCTCGTTGGCCCGATTGGGCTCTCTGGGAGCGTTCCGGGGCAAGCCTACACCAGTCGGCGGGGCAGCGTTAAGCGCAACCGGCTTGGAATGGGGCCGCCATTTCGCTATCAATTTTCCGACAAAACCGCCCGGAGGAACTGATGCTCGCGCCCACCCCCGCCTCGCCCGAATCCGTCGGCATGTCCAAGGCCGCGCTCGACCGTGTCGATGCGCATCTGAAGAGCCGCTACATCGATGCCGGCCGCTTCCCGGGCACGCAGCTCCTGGTCTACCGCCGCGGCAAGATCGCGCACAGCTCGGTGCAGGGCCTTGCCGATGTCGAGCGCAAGCTGCCGGTCAAGGACGACACCATCTACCGCATCTATTCCATGACCAAGCCGCTCACCAGCGTTGCCTTCATGATGCTGGTCGAGCAGGGCCTCGTCGCCATCGACGAGCCCGTCGCCAAATACATTCCGGAATGGAAGGACCTCGGCGTCTTCGTCGCCGGCACCTCCCCGGCCTTCCTGACCCGGCCGCCGTCCCGGCCGATGCTGATCGTCGACCTGCTGCGCCACACCTCCGGCCTCACCTACGGCTTCCAGCAGCGCTCCAATGTCGATGCCGCCTATCGCACTGAAAAGATCGGCGAGGTCGAGAAGTCGGGCACCCTCCAGACCATGATCGACGGCCTGGCAAAGATCCCGCTGGAATTCTCGCCGGGCGAAGCCTGGAACTATTCGGTCTCGACCGACGTGGTCGGCTACCTCGTCGGCAAGATTTCCGGCATGCCGTTCGAGCAGTTCCTGAAGACGCGGATCCTCGATCCGCTCGGCATGACCGACACCGATTTCCACGTCCCGGCCTCCAAGGCGCACCGCTTCGCCGCCTGCTACTCGGCGGACCCCGGGGGCGGCATGACCTTCCATGCGGGCCAGCGCCGCGAAGGCATGACGCTGCAGGACGATCCGACGACGAGTTCGTTCCTGTCACCGCCCTCTTTCATCTCCGGCGGCGGCGGCCTCTGCTCGACGGTCGCCGACTACCTCACCTTCTGCCGCGCGCTGCTCAACGGCGGCGAGCTCGGCGGCGTCAGGCTGATCGGACCGAAGACGTTGGCTCTGATGACCAGCAATCACATCCCCGGGGGCCGCGCGCTGCCGGAAGTGTCGCGCTCGATGTTTGCCGAGGCCGCCTATAACGGCATCGGCTTCGGGCTCGGCTTCGCCGTGACGATGCGCCCCGCGGAGACGCTGATCGCCGGCAGCCCCGGCGAATACAATTGGGGCGGCGCGGCGACGACCTCGTTCTGGATCGATCCGGCGGAAGAGCTGATCGCGATCTTCATGACACAGGTGCTGCCGTCGAGCGCCTACCCGATCCGCCGCGAACTCCGCAGCATGGTTTACGCCGCGATCACCGAGAGCAATCTCTAGCCGGGGACTCAATCCCGCGGCCGCCAGCCGCGGGATTGCCCCCTTAGACGCTCATTTGAGCATCTCCGGCACGATCAGGCGCGGCAGGAACAGCGACACGCTGGGCCAGACGATGACGGCCGCGAGCACGAGCAGCATCGGGATCAGCATGATCACGGTGTCCTTCAGCGCATAGCGCAGCCGCACGCCCGCGATCGAACAGGCGATCATCAGGCACAATCCATAAGGCGGTGTCACCAGTCCGAAGGCCAGCGATACGATGGAAATGATCGCGAACTGGACCGGATGGAGATCGACGGACTTGGCGAGCGGCTCCAGCACGGTGCCGACGATGATGATGGCCGGGATGGCATCGAGGAAGCAGCCGACCACCAGAAAGCAGAAGGAGATGAAGAAGCCGGCGGCAATGGCGCCCATGCCCCATGTCGAGACGTTGGCCAGCAGCTCCTGCGGGATCTTGTAGTAAGCGAGCAGCCAGCCGAACGCACTCGCGGTGCCGACGCAAAACAGTGCCACGCCGGCGAGGCGTCCGGTGTCGAGCAGTGCCTTGTACAATTCGCGCAGACCCGTCTCGCGGTAGAAGAACGCCGAGAGCACCACGGAATAGAGCACCGCGACGCAGGCGGACTCGGTTGCCGTGAACCAGCCGAGAAGAATGCCGCCAACGATGATGAACGGCGTCATCAGCGCAGGGATCGACTTCCAGATGGCGCATCGCATCTCGACCCAGGTCGCCTTCGGATAGGTCGGATAGCCGCGGCGCACCGCATAGATGTGCACCGTCGCCATCTGTGCACCCGCGATCAGCAGGCCCGGCACGATGCCGGCCAGATACATCGCCGCAATCGAGGTCGAGATCAGCCCGCCCCAGACGATCATGAGAATCGACGGCGGGATGACGACCGCCAGAACCGCCGACACCGCCGTGATGGCGATGGAAAACGAGAGATCGTAGCCCTCCTTGGTCTGCGCATCGATGAAGATCTTGGACTGGCTCGCCGCATCGGCGGTGGAGGAGCCCGAGATACCGGCAAAGAACACCGACAGCACGACGTTGATCTGCGCCAGCGACCCCGGCCAGTGCCCGACCATCGACCGCGACAGCGCCACCAGACGGTCGGTGATGCCGCCGATGCTCATCAGGTTCGCCGTCAGCAGGAAGAACGGCACCGCGAGCAGGATGAACGAATTGTAGGCGTTGAACGTCTCCTGCGCGAGCATCATCAGCGACAGATGTGGCTCGATCAGCAGGATCGGAACGCAGGCAAGGCCGAGCGCGAAAGCGACCGGCACGCGCACGATGAGCAGGCCGACGAAGACCCCGAACAGCACCATCGCCGCCTGTCCGGCAGAGAGTACATTGCCGCTCATTGCCGTGCCCCGGCCAGGACACGCATTTCATTGATGATCTGCTCGCCTGCGAAGACGATCCAGGTCACGCCGGCAGCGGGCCAGGCAACGTGAATCAGCCACAGCGGCAGGTCGGCCAGTTCCGACGTTCTGTTCCAGGCAAAGCGCGTGAACTCGAGGCCGGCAGACACGAACACCAGCGCCAGCGCAAGCACCCCGAGCCGCGCGAGGATCCGCACCGCGGCCTCCGACCGCCGCGACAGGTCCGGCCACACGTCGACCTCGAAATGCTGCGCTTCCCGCACGCCCACCATGGCCCCAATCATGATGGTCCAGACGAACAGGAAGCGCGCCATCTCCTCCGTCCAGATGTAGGACGGAATAAAGGGCGTGTAGCGCGAGATGATCTGCAGCGTCACGGGGACGACGAGAATGCCGACGCAGGCCGCGAGGAGGATCTCCAGCAATTTCGCATAGGCCGCCGTGACGCGGCGCCACAGCGACGGTGCGGACGGGACGGGTATTTCGGACATTGGGGCTCCGTGCGGGCAGCTCATCCGCCACGGCCGGGCAAGAAGCGGGGCTCGCCCGGACATGCCGTCGGCGGATTGCAACAAGCTCAGGCGACGTTGATCTTCTCGAAAATGCCCTCCGCACCGATCTCCTTGGCGTAGGTGGCCATGACGGGGTCGGCGAGCTTCTTCATGGCGTCCCGCTCCCCGAACGGAACGCGCTTGAGCTTGCCGGCCTTCTCGAGCGTATCGAGCTTGACGACCTCTTCGCTCGACTCCAGTTGACGGCCGTAATCGCCTGCCTCCTTGCCGGCCTTCATGATCGCGTCCTGCAAGTCCTTCGGCAGGGTCTTCAGCGTCTTCACCGAGAAGCAGATCGGCCGGATCGACACGGCATGCTGGGTCAGATTGAGATGCGGCGCCACTTCGTAGAACTTCATCGCCTCGACGCCGGCCGCCTCGTTTTCCCCAGCCGATATCACGCCGTTCTGGATCGCGTTGTAGATCTCGTTATAGGCGATCACCGTCGGGCTCATGCCGACCGCGGCAAAAGTCTTCGACCAGATCGGGGCGCCCTGCACGCGAACCTTCAACCCCTTGAGATCGGCGAGGTTCTTGAGCGGCTTGTTCGCGAAGATGTTGCGGATGCCGCCGCCGGAATAGCCGATCAGGACGACCTCGGCCTTGGCAGCCACTTCGTCGGCGATCGGCGCCAGGATATTGGCTTCCACGACCTTGTTCATATGCTCGATGCCCTTGAACACGAAGGGCGCGTCGATGAACGGGGCCGCCTTGGCGAAGGTCGACATGTGAGCGGGCGAGACGATGCCGTAATCGACTGCCTTACCTTGCGACATGTACTCGAAATACTGCTTCTCGAGGCCGAGCGAGGAATTCTTGTGCAGGGTGAAGTTGACCGGCTTGCCGTAATATTTCTTCACCAGCTCCTCGAACCGGATCAGTGCCCGGTTGAAGGCGTGATCGTCGTTGAACTGCACGGCTCCGTTGAGCGTGATCGGCGCCTGCGCCCTGAGGATCGAGGGCGTGCCGATCACGGCCGCCGCGGTGGTCGCACCGAACCCAGCGAGAAATGACCTTCGCTTCATCGTCTCCCTCCCTTTGATGCACCGTCCCCTGTTGCCGGGGCGTGAGTGAAGCCGGTATGCGGCTTGCGAGAGAAGCGTATGAAAATCCCCGGTTGGACGGAAGTTATTTCGCCGGCGCTGAAGCGACTCCTTCGTCGCAGGGCACCCCGCTGTTGCACTGCAACTCGGGCTCCGGCCGGCGCGCGATTCGGCCGCGTTGACAGAAATCCGAGACTTACGGACCTCGCGGACGGCAAAGCGACGTTGCAGCGAGCATCAACGCTGCCGGGCTCTGGTTGGCGGCCGCTTATGCCATGCGTCGACTATTGACCGCAGTCAGCATGAGCGAAGCTGCGGCCGCCGGCCGACGCGATGAAAACTCATCCCGGACCGCTCCCCAGTTGCGAAAATCGTGGCGCCCGGCAGGCCCCACCCCTATGGTCTGCCCAAAATCATAGTCCGGCGCCGCTGCGCCGGAACCGGGACGTCCGCGTTTGTCAAAGCTCACCCTGCCGGTCCGACTCGCGCTTCTGGTCACGGGAACGATGTTGCCGCTGATCGTCTTTGCGGTCGGTATCGCCGTCTACAACTACAGGCAGGACCGCGGCGACGCGACGCGCCGGGTGCTGGAGAACGTGCGCAGCATGCGCCTCGTCCTGGACTCCGAAGTTCAGCGCATGACCGGCGGCCTGCAAGTGCTCGCGTTGACCAATTCGCTGCGCAACGACGACTTCCAGAGCTTCCGCCGCATCGCGCTCGGTTTCGTCGAGCAATATGGCAGGGGCGGCCTGGTGCTGATCTCTGACCGCAAGGGCCGGCTGCTGTTCTCCTCGGCGACCGAAGACACCGCGAGCCTGCCGTGGCGCGGCAATCTCGAGATCATCGAAAGAGTATTTGCGAGCAAATCGCCGCAATATTCCGACCTGTTCACCGGCGCGATCAACGGGCGGCAGGTGCTCACCGTCGAGGTTCCGGTGTTTCGCGACGGCGAGGTGATCTACGATCTCTGCTTCAGCCCGCCGATCAGCATCTTCCAGGAGCTTGTCGAGAAGCAGCGCCCCGACCAGCTCTGGACCGTGTCTCTGGTCGACACCAAAGCCATCGTCTTCGCGCGCGCACCGAACCCGAGCGCAACGATCGGCAAGCAGGCGTCCGGCGCGATTTACGACGCGATGTCACGCACCTCGGAGGAGACCTTATCGACGGTGTCGCTCGACGGGGTGCCGCTGTCTTCCGCCTTTACAACTTCGCGCCTGACCGGCTGGAGGGTCGTGGCCGGGGTCGCCGAGAGCTCGCTCATTGCGCCGCTCTGGCGCAACATCGCCATCACCAGCCTGATCGGCGGCATCCTGCTGCTGACTGGCCTCACCTTCGCGGTCAGGATGGCGACCACGATCGCGCGCGGCGAGATGCTGCACAATCTCCTGATCGACGAGCTCAACCACCGGGTCAAGAACACGCTGGCCTTGATGCAGGCGATCGCGGTGCAGACCTTCCGCAGCGCCAGCCGCGACGAGCGGACCAAGTTCGAGGGCCGGCTCGGTGCACTGGCCGAAGCGCATAACCTCCTCAGCCAGGAGAAATGGGCGGGCTCCGAGCTCCGGGATGTGATCGCCCGCGCACTTCAGCCATTCCTGCTGAACAGCCCCGACCGCATCCGCATGGCTGGTCCCGCCGTGCCGTTGTCGCCGCGTCTCGCCGTGGTGCTGTCGATGATCGTGCACGAGATCGCCACCAACGCCGCGAAATACGGTGCGCTGTCCAACGAGACGGGCCGCGTGACGCTGGACTGGGAGGTCATCACCGACGCGCCGAAGCCGCGGCTCCGGCTGATCTGGACAGAAATCGGCGGACCGCCGGTGACGGCGCCGGTACGGCGCGGCTTCGGCTCGCGCCTGATCGAGCGTAGCGCACGCGACCAGCTCGGCGGCGAGGCCACCGTCGACTTCCTGCCGCGCGGCGTGGTTTGCACAGTGGTCTGCACGCTGGACGAGGCGCGCTGAAGGCGGAAGATCGACCATGACGATCACAGGCATTCACCCCCACAACCGCTAGCGGGTGTTGTGCGCCCCGACGGTCCTGGACCAGGGATCGAGCGCGACGCGCTGGCTAGCCTTGCGAATTAGGGCACATCGTCGGTGACGACCGGCTCGCCGGATAGCCGTGTGACGGCTGGCAAGCCGTCTTTTCCAAGACATTTCAACGGCTTTTGACGCCTCTCGCGCGATCCCCGCTCGATACCGCGGCGCTGCCCGACGTGCATTTGCGAAAGCGCGCGCCTGCCCTGAGCAGGATCGGACAAAGCATGGCCGCTTCAGGAAAGACCCTGGGCCCCTGCAGCCATAGAACACGCGCCGACCCGTACAAATACGGACGACTGATGTGCAGCCTGAGACGATCAGGAGGAGCCACATAATGATCGGGAGCACCGCACTCATGCGCAATCCCTCGCCCAAGGGCTTGCCACCCTCACCCGGCGCGCAGCCTGACGATGGCGCAACGACCGAGCTACGCGCAGCCGATACGGAAATGGCGCGCGTGCTCAAGACGAAGCCGCTTCGCATGGCCTCCGATTCCCAGAGCGGCACGATCGCCTATTGGAAGCACGAGCCGTTGCACGATGTCGTCGAACCCATGGTCGATCACGTCATCATGACCTATCCCGCCGGCTCGCAGGCGCTCGAACGCCGCAGCGGAAAATCGGCGGCCATCAGCACGGCGCGCCCCGGCGTCGTGACGATCATTCCGGCCGGATCGACCTCGCGATGGGACATTCACCGGCCCATGCATGTCGTTCAGCTCTATCTTCCGCAGCGGACGCTGCTGCGCATCGCCGATGAAGCCAGCACAGCGAGCCCCGGTGACCTCCTGGAAAGAACCGGACATCCCGACGCGATCACGTCCCGCCTGCTGCTGAGCGCTGCCGACTCGCTCGAAGGCAGCGCCACGCTCGACACACTGTTCAGGCAGCAACTGACCGATCTCCTCGCCACGCGCGTGCTCGCGGCCCATGCCGGCGTGCCGGCCGCGCCGCTGCCGATCATCGGCGGCCTCTCGCCGACCGTCCTGCGCCGGGCCATCGAGCGTCTTCGCTCGGACTGCGATGCGGACGTCTCGCTCTCGGCGCTTGCAGCCGACGCCGGTCTGTCGCGCTTCCATTTTTGCCGGTCCTTCAAGGAGAGTACCGGGCTTTCGCCACATGCCTGGCTGCGCCAGCACCGGCTCGAGCAGGCCATGAACATGCTGCGAGAGAGCGAGGAATCGATTGTCTCGATCGCCGCCGCGCTCGGCTACTCCTCGCAGACGGCGTTCGCGGCGGCATTCAAGAAGCTGACCGGGGAAACGCCGAGCGACTGGCGCAGGCGCGTGCGTTAGCAGCAATCGCTCGACACGGACGGCAATCGCTCTGGGGCAGTCGAATACTCAGTTCGCTAGATATCGCAGCATCGCAGCACGCCGACGGAGACGTACGATGGACTGGAAACATCTTGCTATCGCACCGCGACGGAAAGCCGTCTCGACGGCGCTCATCTACGGCCTCTCCCTCACGGTGCGTTTCACCTCGCCAACGGCCGAGGAAGCGCCGGTGCAGGTCACGCAAGGCGCCAATCCCACGACGTCAATTCTGATCAATCGTGATTGGCCCCGGAAGCCCTCGATGCCGGTAGCCATGCTCGGCTGGCCATTGAGCCCGCGAAGCTGCCGCTCGGCTTGCGAGGGCCCTGCGCTGCTGTCGTCGTTGCCGAACTGCACCGCACGTTAAGGTCCGGGCCGTCTCCGTCTCGCCCCACTGCGTCATCATCGATCACGGCTGCCCTGGTCGCATCACGCGACGTCGATGGTGCGCGCGTTGCGAACACCGGGCCCAGAATCAAACTCAGGAGTGAACCACATGAGACTTCTCATCATCGGCGCCGGCTTTGCCGGCATGTATGCCGCGCTTTCCGCCGCCCGCCTGCGCGACATCCAGGGCGTTTCGCCCGACGATCTCCAGATCGCGCTGATCGCACCGGAGCCGACGCTGGTGGTCCGCCCTCGGCTCTACGAGCCGAAGCCGGAAACCCTGACGGCGCCGTTGCTCGATGTCCTCGAGGCGATCGACGTCGATTATGTCCAGGGCAGCGCCGAGGCGATCGACACGGAAGCGCGCACGGTGCACATCGCGGCTGCGAAAGGCGCCAAGAAATCGTTGTCCTACGACCGCCTCGTGATCGCGACCGGGAGCCGCCTCTTCCGCCCCAACCTTCCCGGCCTTGCCGAGCACGGGTTCAGCGTCGATTCGCTGGACGATGCCATCGCGCTCGACAGGCATCTGCACGGCCTCGCGGACCGGCCGGCCGTGAACGGACGCGACACGGTCGTCATCGCCGGCGGCGGCTTCACCGGCATCGAGGCCGCGACCGAGCTGCCGGCACGCCTGCGCAAGATCTTCGGCAAGGACACCAAGTCGCGCGTGATCATCGTCGAGCGCAACGGCGCGATCGCGCCCGACATGGGCGAAGGCCCGCGCCCGCTGATCGAGGAGGCGCTGCGCAAGCTCGGCGTCGAGACCCGGCTCGGCGCCGGCGTCACCTCGCTCGACAAATCCGGCGTGACGCTGTCGACCGGCGAGCACATCGAAACCGAGACGGTGGTGTGGGCGGCCGGCATCCGCGCCGCGCCGCTGACGACGCAGATTCCCGCCGAGCGCGACAAATTCGGCCGGCTGCTGGTGGATCGCGATCTGCGCGTGCCCGGTGTCGCCGGCGTCTTCGCCACCGGCGATGCAGCCCGCGCCGCCTGCGACGACGACGGCAATTATGCGCTGATGTCGTGCCAACACGCCACGCGCATGGGCGCCTTTGCCGGCAACAACGCCGCCGCAGAGCTGCTCGGCGTTCCGACCAGGCCGTACCACCAGAAGGCCTACGTCACCTGCCTCGACCTCGGCGAAGCCGGCGCGCTGTTCACGCGCGGCTGGGAGCGCAAGGTCGAGATGGTCGGCGACGTCGCCAAGAAGACCAAGCAAGAGATCAACACCGTCTGGATCTATCCGCCGAAGGCCGAGCGTGCCGCTGCGCTCGCATCGGCAGATCCGGAGCGCGTGACCGACCTCTAGATGCACGAATCGATGATGGCCGCGCTTTCTGGCAGCGCGGCCCGCTCGACTAGGAGCCAGCCAGAAGTCTTCCACGAAACAGGAGAAACAGACATGAACCTTCACAACACCGCATATCCCGTGTCATCGGGCCCCGAAGAGCTCGTTCCGTCGCGCTACGCGCTGAAGATCGGCGACATCGACGTGCTGGTGGTCAGCGACGGCGTGCTACCGCTGCCGACCACGATGCTGGCGCACAACGCCGCCCCGGCCGAGCGCGCAGCCTGGCTGCACGACATGTTCCTGCCACAGGACGCGTTCGACTGGGCGCTGAATGCGGTCATGGTCCGCAGCGGCGGCAAGACCATCCTGATCGACGCCGGCCTCGGATCCGACCCCAACTTGCACTTGCCGCGCGCCGGTCAGCTGATCAAGCGGCTGGAGGCCGCCGGTATCGATCTGTCGTCCGTGACCGACCTCGTGCTGACCCACCTTCATATGGATCACATCGGCGGGCTGCTCGTCGACGGCGTGAAACAGCGGTTGCGCAAGGACCTGCGGGTCCACGTGGCGGCTGCCGAGGTCAAGTTCTGGGAAGCGCCCGACTTCTCGCATACCAACATGCCGCAAGGTTTTCCGGATGCGCTTCGGGCCACCGCCAAGCGGTTCGTGCAGGAATACGGCAGCCAGTTGCGGACATTCGAGGAGACGCAGGAGATTGCGCCCGGCGTCATCGCTCGTCGCACCGGCGGCCACACCCCGGGACACAGCGTGGTTCGCGTGGCGTCCGGCGGCGAGGCGCTGACTTTTGCCGGCGACGCCGTGTTTGCGGTCGGGTTCGAGCAGCCCGCGTGGCACAACGGCTTCGAGCACGACCCGGAGGAGGCTGCGCGCGTTCGTGTCCGCCTGCTGCGGGAGCTTGCCGAGACCGGCGAGATGCTGGTCGCCACCCATCTGCCGTTCCCGTCCGTCGGACGCGTCGCGACAGACGGCGGCGCCTTCCGCTGGGTGCCGGTGTTCTGGGACTACTGACCGCGTGTTGGGTGAGACGAAACCGGGGCGCATGCTCGCGACGTTCGCGACGCGCGTGCCCCGGTTCATGTCAGGCCGCAAGAATGAGAGTCCTCGGCTGTACCGGAGGCGATTCGGGAGCCGAGCGGGAGTTATCAGAGGTCTGTAACGAGCTCTTTCAATCGAAAGGGCGATCTTCCGGCTCGACTAGGCACGGGGTGGTCACAGGACTCTCAAGCCCCGCTCCAAAAGCGGTGTGGCACATGCGCTACCCGATCGTTTGCAGCGCCGGGAAGGTCTCCAGCAGCCAGATGCTCACATTCGAGACCGCGCCGGTGAGAAAGCCGATGCCGGTGATCACCATCAGGACCCCCATGGCGCGCTCGACATTGACGAGGTGGCCCTTCATGCGCGCGAACAGCGCGGAGAACTGCTCGATCATCAGCGCGGCGATCAGGAAGGGAATGCCGAGACCTGCGGAATAGACCGCGAGCAGGCCGGCGCCCTTCATCACCGTGGCCTCAGCCGCGGCGATCGAGAGGATCGCGGCGAGGATGGGACCGATGCAGGGGGTCCAGCCGAAAGCGAAGGCGAGGCCCATGATATAGGCCCCCCAGAGGCCGACGGGCTTCGGGATCGGCAGCCGGCCCTCACGCATCAACAGGCCGATGCGCGTCAGCCCGAGGAAGTGCAGGCCCATGATGATGATGACGATGCCGGCAAGGATCGACAGTTCCGCCGACCAGGCCCGGATCAGCCCGCCGATCAGCGAGGCACTGGCGCCGAGCGCGACGAATACCGTGGAGAAGCCGAGCACGAACAGCAGCGCCGACATCATGATCGCGCGCTTGGAGGCCGCAGCCGGCTCGTCGCTCTCGACATGCTCGATCGTGGCGCCCGTGAGGTAGATCAGATAGGGCGGGACCAGCGGCAGGACGCAAGGCGAGAGGAAGCTGACGAGGCCGGCAATCAGCGCCGCCGGGATCGAAACATTTTGCATGATGCCGTCTGAGCCATCTCAGGTGCCGGTACGGCGCGCGGGAAATGCGCCCGGCCCGGAGCCGAACCGGCTCTGGTGTAGCCGATGCCGGGGAATGCGCAACAGAGGCGCACAAAACCAGGGCTCCTCCCGATGCCGTCTGCGATCACAGGTGCGGCATCGGGACGCGCACAAATCTCGCCAAAAAGCGAGATTCGGCGGCGCGGCTACTTCACCACGCGGAGCAGCGGACGCCGGGGCTGGTCCTGCGTCTGCTTGGAAGGAGATGGCGGCTCGCTCGCGGCGCTCCGCAGCATTTCGTCGCACAGCGCCTTGAGATCGGCACTGTCAATTCCCTTGAGCTTCATCCTGACGTCCAGGATGACAATGGACAGCAGCTCGGCCGACTCACGGCTGTTGCACGCGGTGAGAACCCTGCGGCACTCCTCGAGCGTTTCCAGCACCGACTGCAACTGTTCGTCTGAATGCGACACCGGCGTTCTTTCCGTTAATTCGGCCTGCGAGATGTGATTGCAACGACCCCTTCGGCCCCCATGGAGCCGCAAGGATAGCATGAGGCTGCGGTGCCTTCGAACCTGATTTCAGCGTGTTTCTGCTGTGGAACCGCGGTTCCCGCGGCCATCGACGCCCCGCGCCAGTGCAGGCCGTCGAAGCGATCAACGAGGAAACGCCCGGCGCGCGATGATTGATCCGTTGGAAGACACGGCGCCGGGTTGCGCGCGAAGGCGATTGTTGCGGACAGCGCCTGCAATCCCGCAGCCATTTCACGGCTCGCAACGGAACTCACGCCACACCCCTCATACGGACGAAAAATCCGCCCGATTCCCAGCCCATGACAGCATCCCAATACCACCCACCAGATAGTAAGGATGACGGTTCAAAACTCATCATCCCCCAACCCGCCGTGGTTGTGGTTTGCGTCAGATTCTGCCAGTTTAGCCGCCCGAAGGGACTTGTATGCACTCCTTGGCGGAAAGGGGCGTTCTTCTGGCGGAACGCCCAAAGACAAATCTCAGCGGCCTCTCGGATTGGGATGCGGCCCGCATATTCCTCGAAGTCGTCCGATGCGGAAGTTTCCGGTCGGCGGCCGAGCGCCTGTCGCTGTCGATCAACGCCGTGCGCCGGCGGATCGACGATTTCGAGCGCCAGACCGGCACCACCCTGTTCACCCGCGACGTCCACGGCACCCATCTGACCGACGAAGGTGCGCTGGTGGTCTCTGCCGTCGAACGCATGGAGGCCGCCACCTTCGACGTGCTGCGCGCCAGCGATTCGATGGCCAACGCGCTGTCCGGCGAGGTCCGGGTCGCCGTCACCGAGGGCCTCGGCACGTTCTGGCTCGCCCCGCGCCTGGTCGAATTCCAGCAGGCCTATCCGAAGATCCTGGTCGACCTGCATTGCGCGATGCGTTCGGCCGACGTTTCGCGCCACGAGGCTGACGTCGCCATTCATCTGTCCCGTCCTTCGGCGCTCGACATCAAGCTGGTGCGGCTCGGCCGCATGCACCTGATGTTCTGGGCCTCCGAGAAATACATCGAAAAGCATGGCGCGCCGCGGTCGGCGGCGGAATTGATCAAGCATCGCCTGGTGCTGCAATTCGCCGACCAGCTCGCCGCCAAGGAATCCTTCGAGAGCTTCTTCCCGGGCGTTTCGGAACGTGACCTTCTGGTCATGAAGACCAACGTCTCGAGCGCCAACTATTGGGCGGTCGCGAACGGCGCCGGCATCGGCGTCTTCCCGAGCTACGCCATTGCGCTTGGCGGAAAACTAATTCCACTGGAGGTCGAGCTGAACCGGCCGCTGGATATCTGGTTGTCCTACCATCCCGGTAGCGGCCGTATTCCGCGCGTGCGGCACATGATTGACTGGCTAATCGACGCTTTCAATCCGGCTCGTTTCCCGTGGTTTAAGGAAGAGTTCGTGCACCCGCATGAATTCAAGGACTCCTATATGGGCGAACCCCTGACCCAGCTCTTCGGGGGATTTTCAACCGAAGAACAAAGGTGAAAACAGAGATGAAAGCAGCGGCGAAAAGAATGAAGCAGCGTAGTGCCGGCAAGCCGGACATCGAGCTCGGCAAGCGGATTCGTCTGCGGCGCGTCGAGATGAAGATCTCGCAGGCCGAGCTCGGCGAGAAGCTCGGCGTCAGCTTCCAGCAGGTCCAGAAATACGAGAAGGGCGTCAATCGCGTGGGCGCGGCTCGCCTGCAGCAGATCGCCTCCGCGCTCGATGTGCCCGTGACCTTCTTCTACGACGGCGACAACAAGGCGCGCGAAGTCGAGAGCCTGCTCTTCCTCGATTCGGCCTTCAGCCTCCGCCTGCTGCGCGCCTACAGCAAGATCAAGGACCAGACGGTTCAGCGCCAGCTCGTCTCGCTGATGGAATCGATCGCGGCGAACGAAAGCTGAGATCGGTCGACGGTCCGGTCTTCACGGCCGATCTTCAATCCGCCGCGTCACGGGGACGCGGCCGGATTGAACGAGCATATTCTGGCCGGGTGCACTTGCGCGCGGCCTTCCGGGGCGGTTCGACCGCCCCTTTTTCTTTGCGCACGCGAGCCGGCGTCCATGCAATCCCGGTACAGGCCGATGCAGACTCGCCCACCCTGCCCCGGTTGACCCCGAAAGCACTAGCGCCGCACATTGCGCTCGCCCCACGACAAGCGAGCGCGCGATGCCAGACATCTCCGGTGAAACATCCTACGCCGACGGCAAGATCCTCAAGCACGTCACCGATGGCGTCGGCGTGATCACGTTCAACAATCCCGCCAAGCGCAACGCGATGTCGCTGGAGATGTGGGAAGGATTTGGCGAGGCGCTGACGGCCTTGCGCGACGACGAGACGGTACGCGTCGTGATCCTGCGCGGTGCAGGCGGCAAGGCGTTCGTATCGGGGGCCGACATCAGCCAGTTCGAGAAGACGCGGCACAACGCGGCCGCGTCCGAGGAATACGCCAGGCGCAGCGCCGCCCAGCGCGCGCTGCTCGCCGACTATCCCAAGCCGACCATCGCCTGCATCGAGGGCTTCTGTCTCGGCGGCGGCATGCAGGTCGCGATGCTCGCCGACATCCGCCTCGCCGCACACGGCAGCCAGTTCGGCATTCCCGCGGCCAGGCTTGGCATCGCCTATGGCTATGACGGCTTGAAGCACCTGGTGTCGCTGGTCGGCCCGTCCTGGGCGCGGCTGCTGATGTACACGGGCATGCGGATCGATTCCGCCGAGGCGCTGCGCATCGGCCTCGTCGAGCGCGTGTTCCCTGTCGACGAGCTCTGGGGCGAGACCATGACGATCGCCGAGACGATCTCCCAGAACGCACCGCTCGCGATCAAGGCCGCCAAGATCACCATCGCTCAGGTGTTGAAAGACGAGAGCCGACGTGACATGGACGCGATCAAGGCGATCGGCGCCGCATGCATGGACAGCGCGGACTTCCGCGAGGGCCGCCAAGCCTTCATGGAGAAGCGCAAGCCCAAGTTCCAGGGCAAGTGAACCAACGTTCAGGAAGATTAAATTCCTCAACCACTCGTACCGCGATAGCAACCAACTGATCCCTCGCAAGTTCTTCCGCCACCAACGAGGGAGATTGCGATGAAACTCAGATTTGCTGTTCTTGGTCTGGCTGCCTTGGGCGGCGCGGCGCTCGCCTCAGGGCAGGCGCTCGCCGCGATGCCGAATGGCATTCCGCAGGCCGACCGCGTCGCAAGCGGGCCGGCCGCAAATGTCGATCAGGTGCGCATGGTTTGCAATGCCTGGGGCCGCTGCTGGTGGCGACCGAACTATTACCGTGCCTACGGCTATTACGGCCCGCGCCGCTTCTATGGCCCGCGTCCCTGGGGCTGGGGCCATCGCCATCACCACTGGCGTCGCTGGTAAACGACAAAGGGGTCCCGAGGGGGCCCCTTTTTCACGTGCGCGCGTCGACTACAGCGCTCCCAGCACCGCCTTGGTGATATCCGCCGTGCCATTGCTGCCGCCGAACTCCGTCGGCTTGATGCCGCCGGCATAGACCTGATCGATCGCACGCTCGATCTGTTCGCCGGCTTCCGCCGCACTCTCCACGCCATGCTTCTCGGCGAGCCAGTCCAGCATCATCGCCGCCGACAGGATCATGCCGGTGGGATTGGCCTTGCCCTGTCCCATGATGTCAGGCGCTGTGCCGTGACACGGCTGGAACACCGCATATTTGTCGCCGATGTCGGCCGACGGCGCCATGCCGAGGCCGCCGATCAGGCTCGCGGTGATGTCGGAGACGATATCGCCGAACATGTTCTCCATCACCATCACGTCGAAATCCCAGGGACGCTTCACCAGCATCGCCGAGCAGGCATCGACATAGAGCCGGTCGGTCTTCACGCCAGGGTGCTTCTTCTCGATCTCGTCGAAGATGCCGCGGAAGAACGCGAAGGCCTTGAACACGTTCGCCTTGTCGACGCAGGTCAAGGCGCCCGGCTTGCCGCGCGCCTTGCGCCGTTCGGCGAGGCGAAACGAGAACTCGAACAGGCGCTCGGAGGTCCTGCGCGTGATCACCATGGTCTCGCGCGCGTCTTCATGCGTGACGACGCCCTTGCCCATCGAGGCGAACAGGCCTTCAGTCGATTCGCGGATCACGACGAGATCGATGCCGCGCTGGTCGGCGCCGACGATCGGGCTCGGCACGCCCGGAATGAGACGCGCCGGACGCACGCCGGCATAGAGCTCGAAGATGAAGCGCAGCTCGATCTGCGGCGCGATCTCGGTATTGTCAGGATAGCGCACCGACGGCAGGCCGCAGGCGCCGAGCAGGATTGCGTCGGCCTCCTCGCAGAGCTTGATGGTGCTGTCAGGCATCGACTTGCCGGTGGCCAGATAATTGGTGGCGCCGGCCGGCGCCTCGGTGAAGCGGAAGCTCAGGCCGGATTTGTCGCCGACCTTGCGCAGCACCTCGAGCGCTGGCGCCATGACCTCGGGACCGATGCCGTCACCGGCGAGCACGGCAATGTGGAAGGCGTTGTTTGCAGACATGGGGTTTCCTACTCTCTCCACCGTCATGCCCGGGCTTGACCCGGGCATCCACGTCTTAGTGCCGTTTCCGTGGCAAGGCGTGGATGGCCGGGTCAAGCCCGGCCATGACGAGAAACAAACGGTGGTTGCTACGGCGTCAGCACCGTGCGTCCCACCACCGCGCCCTGCTGCAATTGCACCAGCGCGTCATTGGCCTTGGCGAGCGGCGCCGTCGTCACCGGGATCGGCGGTACCTTTTTGGTCCGCACGAGGTCGAGCAGCTCCTGCGTCTCGCGCAGGTTTCCGACATAGCTGCCCTGGATCGTGATCGCCTTGATCGGAATCAGCGGCAGGGCCCAGGTCGCGCCGCCGCCGAACAGGCCGACGATGACGAGCTTGCCGCCCTTGGTGAGGCAGTCAAAACCGAGCTGCGTCGTCGCGGCATTGCCGACGAGGTCGATCACGGCGCGGATCGGCCCACCCGCCTTCTTGGCAAGCTGCTCGAGCGCATCCGGCGCCTTGGGATCGACGGTCGCGAGCGCGCCGGCCTTCTCTGCGGCCTCGCGCTTTCTGGCGTCGATGTCGACCATGATCGCGCCCTTGCCGCCCATCGCCCTCAACAGTGACAGCGCCATCAGGCCGAGCCCGCCGGCGCCGAACATCACGATCGGCGTATCAAAATGCTGCTCGACTTTCTTCAGCGCGCTGTAGGTGGTGACGCCCGAGCAGGCATAGGGCGCGGTGGTCGCGGGATCGAGCCCTTTCAGGTTGAGCAGATAGCGCGGATGCGGCACCAGCATGTGATCGGAATAGCCGCCGTCGCAATAGACGCCGAGCGAGCGCGGCGTCAGGCACATGTTCTCGTCACCGGCAAGGCACGTCGCGCACTTGCCGCAGCCGATCCAGGGATAGACCAGCCCGACATCGCCGAGCTTGAGGTCGCCCTGATCGGTCGGCTTCACGTCCGGTCCGAACGCCAGGACCTCGCCGACCGTCTCGTGGCCCATGGTCAGCGGCAGGTTGATGCCGCGATCCTTCAGCGACAGTGGCTTGCGGCCGTGGCCGAGATCATAGCCGCCTTCCCAGATGTGGAGATCGCTGTGGCAAACGCCGGCGGCCTTCACCCTGATCAGCACCTGCGTGCCCGTCGGCTGCGGCGTCGCCTCGTCGAACTCCTGCAGCGGCGCCTTGAAATCGGCTACCTTGAAACTCTTCATCGGCGTCCTCCCGCATGCTTCTTGTCGCCGCGCCACCATGCCATGGCCGGCAAGGCGAGACAAACCGGTCTTAGTTCAGGCCAGCGGATGATGGCAAGCCGCGAACTGGCCGGGTGCGACCTCGCGCAACTCCGGTATCTCCGCGCTGCATCGCTGATCGGCCCTTGGGCAGCGGGTGCGGAAGCGGCAGCCGGAGGGCGGCGCAATCGGCGATGGCGGCTCCCCGCCCGCCACACTCTCGGCGGGACGCACGTCCGGATCGGGCACCGGGATCGCCTGCAACAACAGCGCCGTATAGGGATGCGCAGGCCTCGCAAACAGCTCCTCCGAAGGACCGACCTCGCAGAGCCGGCCGAGATACATCACCGCGACACGGTCGCTGACCGCTTTGACCACTGCGAGGTCATGCGCGATGAACAGCAGCGTCAGCCCGAAGCGCGCCTTCATCTCCTCCAGCAGGTTGAGAATTTGCGCGCGGATGGAGACGTCGAGCGCCGAAACCGGCTCATCGCAGACGATGAACTCCGGATTGAGCACAAGCGATCGCGCGATGCAGATCCGCTGGCACTGCCCGCCGGAGAATTCGTGCGGCAGGCGGCCCGACACGAGATCGGGATCGAGCCCGACCGCCGAGAGCACCTCGTGGACCCTGCGCTTGCGCTCGGCGGCGTCCTTGACGCCGGCGATGATCAGCGGCTCGGCCACGATGTCGCCAATACGGCGTCGCGGGTTGAGCGAGGCGATCGGGTCCTGGAAGATGAGCTGCACGCGGCGGCGCATCTTGCGCAGCGCCTCGCCCTCCATCGCGGTCAGATCCTCGCCGTCGAACAGCACGCGGCCGGATTTGGCACGGCGCAGTTGCAGCACTGCGCGTCCCAGCGTCGACTTGCCGCAGCCGGATTCGCCGACCAACCCAAGCGTCTCTCCACGCGCGACCTGCAGGCTGACGCCGGAGACGGCATGAACCGTCTTGTTGCCGAGACCATATTCGACGACGAGATTATCGACATCCAGAAGCGGCTCGGCCCGCACGGCAAGCTGCATCATGCGTCAACTCCCGCCGCCATCTGGATCGGGTGAAAGCAGGCATAAAGATGTCCAGGCGTCTCCGCGCTCGTCAGCGCCGGCTTGGCCTCGTGACAGCGGCCTGCGGCATAGCGACAACGCGGCGCAAAGGAGCAGCCGCGCAGCGGCCGTGTCGGATCGGGCGGACGGCCGGAGATAGCCGGCAACGGCGTATGTGGCGCGGCATCCAGCTTCGGGATCGCTGCCAGCAGCGCCTCGGTGTAAGGCATATGCATGCGCTTGAACAACGCTGGCGTCGGCGCGCGCTCCACCACCCTGCCCGCATACATCACCGCGACCTCATCGGCACGGCCGGCGACGACGCCGAGATCGTGGGTGATGATGATCATCGCCATATGGCGGCGCCGCTGCTCGCGCGCCAGCAGATCGAGGATCTGCGCCTGGATGGTGACGTCGAGCGCCGTGGTCGGCTCGTCCGCGATCAGGAGCTTCGGCTCGCAGGACAGCGCGATCGCGATTGCGATGCGCTGGCGCATGCCGCCGGAACATTGATGCGGATATTGCGCGAGCCGCTGCTCCGGCGCGGGAATGCCGACGGCGGCAAGCAGCTCGATGCTGCGCGCCTTCGCGGCCGGGGCATCGAGCTCGAGATGCTCCTGGATCGTCTCCATCAGCTGCGTGCCGATGGTGAGCACCGGATTGAGCGAGGTCATGGGGTCCTGGAATACGACCGCAAGGTCTCGCCCGCGCAGGCGCCGCAGGCTTTCCGGCGCGAGCCGCGCCAGGTCCTGGCCGTCGAACATCACGCGTCCCGTGAGCTTCGCCTTCTTCGGCAGCAGCTGCAACACCGCCCGCGACAGCATGGTCTTGCCGCAGCCGGATTCGCCGACGATGCCGAGCGTGCGGCCCGCCTCAAGCGACAGATCGACGTGATCCACCGCGCGCAGGTTTCCGCGCGGCGTCGGCAGCTCGACCGCGACGTCTGCGATGGTCAGGAGCGTGCTCACAGCGCCCCCTGACGCGGGTCGGTCAATGCCCGCATGGTGTCGCCGACAAGGTTGAACGCCAGCACGGTGAGGAACAGCCCCGCCGCAGGCAGGAACGCCAGCCGCGGTGCGACATCGAGGCTGTCGCGCCCTTCGCCGATCATGCTGCCCCAACTCGCCATCGGCGGCGGCACGCCAAGGCCGAGGAAGGACAGCGCACCCTCGACCACGATGGTGACGGCGACGCCGAGCAGAAAGAAGGCCAGCAGCGGCAGGATCACGTTCGGCAACAGCTCGCGCACGAGGATGCGCGCATGGCTGGCACCGAGCGCCTCGGCCGCGATCACGAATTCCCGCCGTGCCAGCGTCAGCGTCGCCGCGCGTGCCACCCGCATGAAGGCGGGAATGCCGAGCACGCCGAGGATCACGGTGAGATTGGGGACGGACTGACCGAGATAGGCCGTCACCGCGAGCGCGAAGATCAACGGCGGAAAGGCGAGCAGCACGTCCATGCTGCCGACCACGAGCGTCTCGAACCGGCCCCGGAAATAGCCGGCAAGCAGGCCGAGCGCGCCGCCGATGGTCAGGCCGATCATCGGTGCGATCAGCCCGACCGTCAGCGAGGCCCGCGCACCGAAGATCAGGCGGGCGAGCTCGTCGCGGCCGAGCCCGTCGGTGCCGAGCCAGTGCTCGGTCGAGAACGCGGCTCGGCGCTCCAGCATGTCCATGTCGACCGGGTTCTGCAGCGGCAGCACCGGTGCGAGGATCGCGAGCGCCAGGATGATCACGAGCCAGCTGCTCGCGATCCAGAACAGCAGGCCGAGCTTTCGCTTGCGCCTGCCGAGTGCGGCCGTCACCTCGTCCTGCATCGCGAGCTCAAGCGTGGCCATGACGGATCCTGGGGTCGAGCACCGCGTAGAGCATGTCGACGATGAAGTTCACGATGACGAAGCCGCAGGCGACCAGCAGCACCACGCCCTGGAGGATGACGAGATCGCGGGTGTAGATCGCCCCGACCAGGAGCCTGCCGATGCCGGGCAGCGCGAAGATCGATTCCACGATCAGCGTGCCGCCCAGCAGACGGCCGATATTGATGCCGGTCACCGTCACCAGCGTCAGCGACGACGGCTTCAGCGCATGCACGAACAGGATGCGCGCGGGCTTGAGACCTTTTGCTTTCGCCAGCGCGATATAGTCTTCCTGCAAGGTCGCGATCATGTCGGACCGCAGCACCCGCATGATTCCAGGCCATTCGGCGAGAGCCAGCGTCAACGCCGGCAGCACGAAGAAGCGGAGATTGTCCAGTGGCTCCTCGGAAAATGGGACATAGCCGGTCGCCGGCAGCCAGTGCAGCTCGACGGCGAACAGATAGATCAGCAGGATCGCCACGAGAAAGGACGGCATCGACAGGATCGCAAATGCGCTGCCGGTCATGAAACGGTCGAACGCGCCGCCGGCGCGCGCCGCGCAGGCGATCGCGACGGGAACGCCGATCAAGAGGCCGATGAACTCCGCCATCAGCATCAATTGGAGCGAGACCGGAATGCGCTCGGCGACCGCCTGCAGCACCGTCTGCCCGGTGCGGAACGAGCGGCCGAGGTCGCCCTGCAGGACGTGGCCGAGCCAGCTCAGATAACGCCACCACAACGGCTGATCGAGCCCCATGTCGCGGCGCAGCGCCGCGACATTCTCAGGCGTTGCCTGATCGCCGAGGACGACGAGAGCGAGATCGCCCGGCAGCAGCGAGGCGATCAGAAAGGTCAGCAGCGAGACGGCGAGCAGCACCGGCAGCATGGCAAGCAGCCGCCGAACGACGAAGTTCAGCATCGCGCCATCATTCCAGCCAGGTCATCGAGACGTCGATGACGCTGTTGTAGATCTTCGGGAAGCCCTTCAGCTTGGCGCTCGACAGCGCGTAATAGGTGTTCTGGAAGGTCCAGAACCAGATCGCTTCCTTGTTGATCAGGCGGCTGATGGCGCAGTAATCCTCGGTGCGCTGGCCGAGGTCGGCCGTGACGCGCGCATGGTCGAGCAGCTTGTCGAGCTCGGGGTTTGAGTATCCGGCGAGCGCCAGCGGGCTGCCGCTGCGGAAGTTCGCATACATCTGCGGATCGGGATCGGCGAGATCGACGATGCGCCACGGCGTCATCTGGAATTGGCGGGTGAAGGCGCGCGAGGGAATGGTGGCCTGATCGACCTGCTCGATCTCCATGTTGGCGCCGGCGCGCTTCCAGAATTGCTGCAGCACCTGGCCGATCATGCGGCCTCGCGGCGTCGCCGTCACCAGCATCTTGAACTCGACCGGCTTGCCGTAGTCCTTGATCAGCGCCTTGGCCTTCTCGACGTCGAACGGGAGCGCGCCATCGTCCTTGCACTTGACCCAGGAGCCCTCGCCATAGGGATTGCTCGCGGGCCGGCTCAGGCCGTTGCTGATCGCCTGCGACATCTTGGGACGGTCGATCGCCATCACCAGCGCCTGGCGCACGCGGACGTCGTCGAACGGCGCGACCTTGGTGTTGAAGGCGTAGACCTGCGCGCCCGAGCCCTTGTAGGTGTGGACGGTGAGCTTGGAGTCCTTCTGCGCCTTCAAGATATTGTCGGCGTCGGCCTCGTCGTCCCAGATGATGTCGGCCTCGCCCGATTGCAGCGAGGCGAAGCGTGACTGCGCGTCGGGCAGCGGCTTCAGGACGATGCGGTCGAGGTAGGGGCGGCCCTTGTCCCAGTAGTTGGGATTCTTCTCCAGCACCATGCGGTCACCGGCGGTCCAGGATTTCAGGATATAGGGACCGGTGCCGACGGGATTGCGGTTATAGTCGTCGCCCTTGGTCTTCCAGGCCGTCGGCGAATGAATGACATTGTTCTGGCTCTGGATGGTGATTGTTGCCGGCAGGTTCACCGAGGGATCGGTCAGCTTGTAAACGACCGTGGTGTCGTCGGGCGCCTGCACCTCCTTGACGTTGGTGATGTAGAAGGCGCAGCGGCATTTGTTGGCGGGATCCTTCTGCCGGTCGAAATTCTCCTTGAAGGCCTGCGCATTGAAGGGCGTGCCGTCGTGGAATTTGACCCCCTCGCGCAGCTTGAAGGTCCAGGTCATGTAGTCGTCGGAATGGGTCCAGGACACCGCGAGTTTTGGCGCGGCCTCGCCCTTTTCATTCAACGTGGTGAGCGTGTCGAAGATGGCGGCGGCGGCGGTGAAGGTCGAGGTGTCGTAGACGCCGACCTTGAGCGGATCGAAGCCTGCAATCTCCAGCTCCTGGCCGACAGTGATGCTGCCGCCGGATTTCTGCGCCTGCGCGGGCTCAGACAATGGAAGGATGGCAAATGCCGCAACAAGGAAAATCGGCGCGTGCTTGCGCGCTGCAGCAGCAGACTTCGTCATGGTTCCTCCCGGGATCCCTCGTCCGATGTTTCGGATCGCTGAATGACTGGGAGCGAGATTGGCGACAAATGCGCGCGACGGCAAGGGGCACGCGCGACAGATCAAACGCGTGAGGTGCGGCGCAATGGTGCTCAGCGTGTCGCGGCTGTTTTGCCTGTCGGAATTGACGCATCATCGGCGAAGCCGATTTCGTCGCGCAGCGCATCGGTATGCTCGCCGAGCACGGCCATCGTCCTGGCCGGCTTGGTGTCGGCACCCGACATCCGGAATGGCAGGTTGAGCACCTGGAACGAGCCGCCCTCGTCCCGTACCTCGGACAGCGCCTGCCGGTGCGCGAGCTGTGGATCGGCCAGCGCCTCGGACACGGTGCGGTAGGCCGATGCGGGCACACCGGCCGCGCCGAGCGCAGCGAGACAGGCATCGGTCGTGAATTGCCGCGACCATGCTTCGACCCCGTGCATCACCTCGGCCCAATTGTCGCGGCGCGCGGCATAGGTCGCAAAGCGCGGGTCGGAGATCCATTCGGGGTGGCCGATCACGCCCATCAATGCCTGGAAGGTCTTCTCGCTGGCGACCGTGATCATGACGTAGCCATTGGCCGTCTCGGTCGGGCCGAACATCGGGCGCGGCGGCGGCTTCACCGCGAATTGCGCACTCTGCAATTCGGTCAGCGTCAATGACAGCATCGTTTCCAGCATCGAGACGTCGATGTGCTGGCCGAGCCCGGTCACGGTCCGCTGATAGAGCGCGGACGCGATCGCGCCGAAGCCATAGGTGCCGGTGACGACGTCGGCGTGATAGATGCCGCAATAATCGGGGCGGTTGCGGCCGGGCTGGTAGGCCAGATGCGCCATGTCGTAGCCGGAAGCGGCATGGATCACCGGCGCGTAGGCCGGCAGCTCGGCCGAAGGGCCGCTCTGGCCGTAGCCGGAGATCGAGCAATAGATCAGCCTCGGATTGACGGCGCGCAGCTTGTCATAGTCGAGCCGCAGGCGGTGCATCACACCGGGACGGAAGTTCTCGACCAGGATGTCGGCGGTGGCGGCCAGCCGGCGGACCGCCTCCCTGCCGTCCTCGGATTTGAGGTCGAGCACGAGGCTCTTCTTGCCGACATTGAGCTGGCCGAACGCTGTGCTGCAGCCGTTGCGCAGCGGTGGCCGGGTCCGCATCGTCTCCCCGCCGTCGGTCTCGATCTTGATGACCTCGGCGCCCATGTCGGCTAGCATCCGCGCGCAGTGCGGACCGGCGATGGTGGTTGAAAAATCCAGGACCCGCAGGCCTGCGAAGGCCTTTGTCGTCGTCCCCTCATGCTTATCTGCTAGCTGCATGCGTGCCGTGTCCCCGGGCCTTTGGAACTATGGAAGTTCTCTCTTGTTGGTGCGGCGACCCTAGAGGGCGGCGGCTGAGTAGGAAAGTGTTTACCGAACAGACGCGCCGCGTGGGCGGGCTTTAAACATTCCTGGGCAACTGGACCCGTTCTTGCATAGCAGCAAGCGGGATCGGAAGAGGGCAGCTGTTCTTGAGGGTCTTGTTCGTCACCACGGAGATGGACGATTTCGTCCGCGTCGGCGGACTCGGCGCCGTGTCCGCCGCGCTCCCGCGAGCCCTCCGCCCCTTTGCCGATATCCGGATCATGCTGCCCGGCTATCGCGACATCATCGAGCAACTCACGCATATTCAGATCGTTGGCCGCTGTCCGGCCTTCGCGGAAATGCCCGCCTGCTCGCTCGGCCGGGCCGCGACCAAGGACGGAATGCCCGTCTACGTGCTGCTTTGCTCACAACTCTACGACCGGCCCGGCAATCCCTATGGCGACGAGTCCGGGCGCGACTGGCCGGACAATGACATCCGCTTCGCGCGCTTTGCCTCGGCAGCCGCTGAGCTGGCCATGGGCAAGCTGGACAAGAATTGGGCAGCAGACCTGATCCATGCCAATGACTGGCAGGCTTCGCTGGTGCCGGCCTATCTCGCCTGGCGCGGCGCCAAGCTGCCGTCGATCCTGACCATTCACAACCTCGCCTATCAGGGTCTCTTCCCGAAGGACGCGCTGCGGCGGATCGGCGCACCGGAGAGCTCCTTCCACATCGACGGCATCGAATTCTACGACCAGCTCTCCTTCCTCAAGGCAGGACTCGTCTACGCCTCGCACCTCACCACGGTCAGCGGCACCTATGCGCGCGAGATCACCACGCCCGAGTACGGCTGCGGCCTGGAGGGCCTGCTCCAGCTGCGCTCCGATGCCGCCGAGCTCACCGGCATCCTCAACGGCATCGACGAGAGCTGGGACCCGCGTTCCTGCGCCCAGCTCGCCCAGCAATTCGGCGCCGGCGACTGGATCGGCAAGAAGGCCAATGCGGATTACGTCCGCAAGCAGTTTGGCCTGGCGGTCTCGCGCGGCCCGATGTTCGGCATCGTCGCCCGCCTCGTGCACCAGAAGGGGATTGACCTCGTGCTGTCGGCAGCCGACGAGATCGTCGATGCCGGCGGGCAGATCGTCGTCACAGGCTCCGGCGAACCGGCGCTCGAGCAGGCCTTGATCGACGCGCATCGCCGCCGCCCCGATGCCATCGGCGTCGTGATCGGCTTCAACGAGGCGCAAGCTCGCCGCATCTTTGCCGGCAGCGATTTCACCCTGATGCCCTCGCGCTTCGAGCCGTGCGGGCTCAGCCAGATGTACGCCCAGCGCTTCGGCTCGCTGCCGATCGGGCACCAGACCGGCGGCCTTGCCGAAACCATCACCGACGGCGAGACCGGATTCCTGTTCTCGAAACCCTCGCGCGATTCCTTCCTCGGCGGCGTCCGCCGGGCCTTCTCGGCTTTCATGGCGCAGGACCAGCTCGACACCATGCGCCGCAGCGCCATGGGCCGGTCGTTCTCCTGGAGCATCTCGGCCGGCAGCTACAACGCGCTGTATCGGAAGCTGGCCTCGGTGTGAGGCCGAAGTTCTTCCGCATACTCCGTCATTGCGAGCGCATCCCTCTCCACGCGTCATTGCGACGAAGCAATCCAGAATCTTTCCGCGGAAGGACTCTGGATTGCGTCGCTGCGCTCGCAATGACGAGGCGGAGAAAGCCGCGCGGCCCACTCCGCTCTCGTGCCCCGGACGCAGCGCAGCGCGTCGCCTTTGCGAAATGGTGCGCTGCTGAGCCGGGGCCCATGTCTCGACTGCGTTTGTGGTTTCTGGGTCCCGGCTCTGCGCTGCAACGCTCGCGCGTTGCAGCTTGTCCGGGACACGCCGGGAGCGCTCAGCGACGCCTGCGGATCGCCGACGATCCGCAAGGCCTGTGGCAATTCGATGATGAGAGAGCAGCTCTATTCCGCCGCCATCGGCATCTCGTCCGTATGCTCGTGCAGCACCACGCCGGCGAGTGGATCGAATTCGCCGATCCAAGGCTTGCGCGTCAGGACCGACCGCGTGTGAGCGTAACCAGCGTGCCAGCGCCGCGTGATCCCCGACGGACTGAAGTCGATATCCTTGGTGTGGGTCTCAAGCTCGAGCTGCGGCGCCAGTAGCCGCACCACATGCATGCGGGTCGGACAACCGTAGCTCGTCAATTCCCTCACCGCGGGATCGTTACGCTCGGTCTCCGGAAGCCGTGCCGCGAGCTGATTGATGACATGGCGCAGGCGGTGAGCCTGCTGCTGGCGTGCGATCTGGCTCGAAATGCGACTGGAATACTGCACGTCCTTGTGGCGGTTCAGCACCTCCGCCATCGTCGTCGGCTCGGCGCCGACGGGATTCCACAAATGCACGGAAAAGATCAGCGAATCCCGCCGTGGATTGTCGTCGAACACCGCCTCGGTCGGCGTGTTCGACAGGATGCCGCCATCCCAATAAAGTTCCCCGTCGATGCGCACCGCCGGGAAGGCCGGCGGCAGCGCGCCCGACGCCAGCACATGCTTCACCGTTATCTCGCCGTCACGGCTGTCGAAATAGCGCATGACACTGGTGCCGACATGAGCCGCACCAACCGTCAGGCGCGGCGCGCAACGATTGGCAAGATCGAAATCGACCAGTTCGCTCAGCGTCTTCTCCAGCGGAGCGGTCGAATAATAGCCTGCGTTGTCCGCACCGAGCGGATAGGAATCGCCGGCATGCGCCAGCGGGTTGGGCCGGAAGAAACCGGGAATGCCGTGGGTGACGGTCGACCAATAGGCCAGCTTCTCATTGAAACCGGGAAACGCGGCGCGCCAGTCCCAGACCGGCTTCTGCTCCATCCGCTTCCAGAATTCCCTCAGGCGCTCCAGTCGATGCTCCCGCGCGTTGCCGGCAATCAGGCTCGCATTGATGGCACCGATCGAGGTGCCGATGACCCAATCCGGCTCGATCCCGACCTCGTGCAAGGCCTGATAGACGCCGGCCTGATAGGAGCCAAGCGCGCCGCCGCCCTGGAGCACGAGAACGATCTGACCCGGCAGGTCGTGACCCTTGCCCGATGTGGTGTCGTGTGTGCCGTTCATGTCACGCTCCTGCATTGATCGAATACTGGACTTGTTGCGCCGGCTCATGTCAATGCGCGGTCCAGCCGCCGTCGACCGGAAGCGCGATGCCGGTGATCGAAGCCGCCGCATCCGTCGCCAGGAACACCGCGAGCGCACCGAGTTCCTCGACCGCGGCAAAGCGCTTGTTCGGCTGTTGCGCCAGCAGCACATCGCGAATGACCTGCTCGCGGGAGATGCCGTGCGCCTTGGCCTGTCCGTCGATCTGCGCTTCGACCAGAGGTGTATAGACGTAGCCGGGACAGACCGCGTTGCAGGTGATGCCCTCCTCCGCGGTCTCCAGCGCCGTGACCTTGGTCAGGCCGACGATGCCGTGCTTGGCAGCGACGTAGGCGGCCTTGAACGGCGAGCCGACCAGGCCGTGCGCTGACGCAATGTTGATGATCCGGCCAAAGCCGTTCTGGCGCATCGCCGGCAGCGCGAGCCGCGTCGTGTGGAAGGCCGAGGTCAGGTTGATCGCGAGGATCTGGTCCCATTTCTCGACCGGAAATTGCTCGAGCGGCGCAACATGCTGAATGCCGGCGTTGTTGACGAGGATGTCGAGCCGGCCGGATTCGGCGATGGTCGCCGCGATCATCTCGGCGATCGACTTTGGCCTCGTCATGTCCGCCGGCGAATAGCTCGCCTTGACGCCGAACTCGGCGGCGATCTGCTCGCGTGCCTTGCCGATCTCAGCGGCGACGCCAAGCCCGTTCAGCACCACGTCGGCGCCGGCCGCCGCCAGTGCACGCGCGATGCCGAGCCCGATGCCGCTGGTCGAACCCGTGACCAGGGCCACCTTGCCGGCCAGTGTACGTGCCGGCTGAGAGGTCTGCGGCTTCAGCGGTATGTTCATGACCCGATCTCCATTGACGATGACTGGGCTCCCAGCCTTCGCAAAAACCTGGAGGACCGGCCGCCCGAACGGAAATACCGGCTGGCTTCCGAATCCATAGGCGCGCGCTATTGCGGCTGGGATGTCATTCGCCGGTTCGATCCGATAGGATCGCCCTATCTTGCCGGGAGCCGATTCATGGAAATGCACCAGGTCCGCTATTTCCTCGCGGTCGCGCAGTTGCTCAATTTCACGCGCGCAGCGGAGGAGTGCAATGTCACGCAGCCGTCGCTGACGCGCGCGATCAAGCAGCTCGAAGCCGAGCTCGGCGGCGACCTGTTTCGCCGCGAGCGGCCGGCGGCGCAACTGACCGAGCTCGGCCAGCGCATGCATCCGCTGCTGAAGCAGTGCTATGACGCCGCCGCCGGCGCGCGTTCGCTCGCCTCCTCGTTCAAAAGCGGAGAGGTCGGCGCGCTCCGGATCGCGCTGACGCATTCGATCGATCTGGCATTGCTGATCCCCCACCTCAACGAGATCAGGCGGCAGTTCAACCGGCTCGAGCTGCGCTTCCTGCGCGGAACGGCCCGCGAGGTCGGCGACTTCCTCAAGAAGGGAGAGGCCGAGCTCGGCATCGCCGCCGAGATCGACGAGGCCTGGGACCGGCTCGACGTCTGGCCGCTGTTCACCGAGAGCTTCGAGCTCGTCGTTGGCGAGGGACACCGGCTGGCCGGCCGCAGCAGCATCGAGCTGGAGGATCTGCGCTCCGAGCAATTGCTGAGCCGGACCTTCTGCGAGCATGCGCGCCGCATCTCCGCGAGCCTGCACGAGCACGGCATAGAGCATGGTCACGAGATTTCGAGCGAGCGCGACCTGATCGAGCTGGTCGACGCCGAGATCGGCGTTGCCATGGTGCCGCACACCTCGCCTTTGCCGGACACGCTGACGCGCGCCACCGTCGCAGGACTCGATGCCCGCCGCACCGTCAGCCTTTACGGCGTGGCCGGCCGCCAGCGAACGGCCGTCGCCAACACCGTCATGCGCATGCTGCGCGGCGCCGACTGGCGCGAGATCGCGGGGTAATATCGCGAATGACCGCCGGCGCTCTTCCTTCTCCCCTTGTGGGAGAAGGTGGCGCGAAGCGCCGGATGAGGGGTTCTTTCCAATTGCACAACCGCTCGTGAGGATGAAGACCCCTCACCCGTCTCGCCGCTTTGCGGCGAGCCACTCTCTCCCACAAGGGGAGAGGGAAAGAAAAAATAGGCGCCTCAGTTCTGGCGGCTCGCGCCCTCCAGCGCTTCGATCAGATCATCGATCTCCATCCGCTTGCGGAAATCGGGGTCGACAAAGCGCGCTTTTACGATGCCGTCGCGACCGACCACGAACACGGCGGGGATCGGCAGCATCCAGCCGTCGTTGCCATGGAATTTCGCCATCTCCTGGTAGGACAGCAGGCTCTGGATCTCGGCGCCGAGCCAGATCGCCAGATTAAGCGACAGCGCATAGCCGTTGTCGAGATCGGTCAGGATCGGGAACGGCGCGCCGGATTCGGCCTTGAGCCGTCCAGTGTATTCCTGCGTCTCCGGCATCACCGCGACGACCTGCGCCCCGATCGCCTTGATGCGGTCGAGTGCCTGGACCACGGCGCGGACATTGAGCCGGCAATACGGACACCAATGGCCGCGGAAGAACATCACGGCGAGCGGACCGCGCTCCAGCAGCGACGGCAGAGCGACGAGACGCCCGGCTTCGTCCGGCAGCATGAAGGGCGGCATCGTATCGCCCGGCCGCGGCGCGGACTCGCCGCCGCCGTTCTCGCCCAATCTCGCCACCAGGCGGTCGACGGCCTCGCCATAGGCCGGAAAGACCGCACGGCTGGCGTCGGCATAGGCGCGGAGCTGTTCGTTCAGCGTGCCGTCCATGTCGCGGCAGCGCTGGAAGGCAAGCCTGAGCTGTTCGGCATCGGCTGGCGAGAGAGATGTCATCTTCTGCTCCGGCATTCTCTTCGGCGAATATTAGTTTCCCGGTTCGGCCGCCCGCAAGGGGCGGCCGCGATGCCAGGCCCCGTTCAGTTCACGTAGAAATTGCCGGTCGGATCCAGCCGTCCCGAGGTGGAATACAGCGATCCGTTGCTCATGAAGAAGACGGTGTTGTCGGGCACCTTCTTGGCGTTCTTCATCATTGCCTCGTGGTTCTTCTCGGCCGGGGCCATGGCCATCGCCGACATCTTGCCGGGACCACCATAGACATAGGCCATGCCGGCCTTGAAGTCCCAGGCGGCCTCCGAGAAGGCGGAGGTGGCGATGACCGCAAAAGCGGCGGTGGCGATCAGGGTCTTGGACAATTTCGGCATGGGGGTGCTCCTCCGGATTGACGTGAACGCCCGCCAATCGGGCGCCCTGTCATCGGACGCCGAATGTCGCGAAAGCGGAAATGCCGTTGCCCAATCGGATCGATAGCCACCGCGCATCGAGATAGCGCACCGCTATCGCATCGAGAGCGAGCCGGCATTTCAGGATCGACGCGATCTCGATGAAGCTCCCGTCATAGCCGGCAACCAGCGGGGTTGCGGCCAACACAGGAGATCTTCCATGTCCACGAGCCATTCCAAGAGCCAAGTCTTGTCGCGTCTGATCTGGCCCGGCCTTGCCGTCGCCGGCGCGCTGATGTTGTCGGCGCATCCGGTCGTTGCCGGCGAATGTCCAGCCAGCAAGATCAAGCCGAACGCCCAGCAGATGGTCGACTACAAGCCTGTCGGCGTCACCGACGTCACGCTCGGTGCGATCGACCTCGGCAAGCAGCCGGCCCATATCGAGGGACGCGAGCTGCGCTTCCGCAAACTGACCATCGAGCCCGGCGGCATCGTGCCCTGGCACAGCCACGACGACCGTCCCGCGCTGATCTTCGTGCAGCAGGGCGAGATCGTCGAATACGCCTCCAACTGCGTCGACCCGATCGTGCACAAGGCCGGCGATATCCGTCCCGAGGTCTCCGGCACCTCGCATTGGTGGAAGAACCTCGGCAAGGAGACCGTCATTCTCTACGTCGGCGACGTCCGCAAGGATCCCAACGATCACCACATGTAGTCGCTGCGGCTATCCTTCGAGACGCCCGCTTTGAGCGGGCTCCTCAGGATGAGGACGGAGTGCGCGGCGACAGCCCCAGGGGGCACGATGTCGCTTAGCCTCATCCTGAGGAGACCGCGAAGCGGTCGTCTCGAAGGACGAGACGCGCGCACCCGCAATGACATCAGGCACAAGGGGGCGCAACGCCATGACCAACCTTTCCACGCCGCTCGGGCCGGCGATGACGATGGAGACGCATTCGCCGGGTTTGGCGTTGCGCTCGCTCGTGATCGGCCTGACGGCATTCCTGACCGTCGTCGATCTCTTCGCGACGCAGGCGATCCTGCCCGCGCTGACGCGGCACTACGGCGTCACGCCGGCGGCGATGGGCTTTGCCGTCAACGCCAGCACCTTCGGCATGGCCACAGCCAGCCTCGTCGTCGGCTTCTTCAGCCCGCACATCGACCGGCGGACCGGCATTCTGCTCAGCCTGGCGCTGCTGGCGGTCCCCACCAGCCTCCTGGCCGCGGCGCCGAATCTGGCCGTCTTCACCGCCTTGCGGATCACGCAGGGCCTGTGCATGGCGGCCGCTTTCGCGCTCACCCTCGCCTATCTCGGCGAGCAATGCAGCGCGATGGACACTGGCGGTGCCTTTGCCGCCTACATCACCGGCAATGTCGCGAGCAATCTCGTGGGACGGCTGATCTCGGCCGCAATCGCCGACGGACTGGGCCTCGCCTGGAATTTCTATCTGTTCGCAGCCCTCAACCTCGTCGGCGCAGTGCTGGTCTATTTCACGATCCGACGCGTGCAGCCGATGCATGCGACGATGCTGGCGGCTTCGCCGCTCGCCGCCACACTCGCACATTGGCGCAATCCGCGCCTGTGCGCGGCCTTCGGCATCGGCTTCTGCATCCTCTGCGCCTTCATCGGCACGTTCACCTTCGTCAATTTCGTGCTGGTGCGGCCGCCGCTGGCGCTCGGCATGATGGATCTCGGCCTCGTCTATTTTGTCTTCCTGCCATCGGTCGTCACGACCCTTCTGGCCGGCAGGGTGGCAGCAATGCTCGGAACGCGTCCGACGATCTGGGGCGCGCTCGCAATGGCCGGGCTCGGCCTGCCCTTGTTGCTGATGCCGCATCTGAGCGAAGTCCTCGCCGGCATGGTTCTGGTCGGCGTCGGCACGTTCTTCGCGCAGGCCGCCGCGACAGGCTTCGTCGGACAGGCGGCTGCCGACAACCGCGGCATCGCCAGCGGGAGCTATCTTGCGTGCTATTTCTTGGGCGGGCTGGTCGGGACGGCCGTACTCGGGCGCCTGTTCGACGCGTACGGCTGGCATGCCTGCGTGTTCGGCGTCGGCCTGGCCCTCTCCGCCGCGGCCTTGCTCACCTTCGCTCTGAAACGCTAGCGCTTGGCTGGAGCTTCCTGCGGCGGCTCGTCGTCGGCGATGGCGCGCCAGGCGGCACCGTCGAGATCGTCGTACTGGCCGCTTCTGAGCGACCACAGGAAGGCGACGAGACCGGCGCCGCCAAGCATCAAGGCCAACGGCACCAGGATGACCAGAATCTCCATCACACGATCTCCCGCGAGGAAGTGCGCGCGCGCAGCGAATTCAGCATGACCAGGATCGAGGATCCGCTCATGGCGGCCGCCGCAATCAGCGGCGTCACGACGCCACTGATTGCAACCGGCACCGCGAGCACATTGTAGCCGATGGCGAGCCAAAGGTTTTGCCGCATCAGATGCAGCGCCTTGCGCGAAGCGTCGATGGCGGCAACTACCGGCGCCAATGGACGTCCGAGGAAGACGAGGTCGGCGGTGGCCTGGCTGAGATGCGCGGCCGAAATCGGCGACATCGAGACATGGGCTGCCGCCAGCGACGGCGCGTCGTTCATGCCGTCGCCGACCATCAGCACCTTGGCGCCGCGCTGCTTCAATTGCTCGATCCGCGCGATCTTGTCGGCCGGCGTGACGCCGGCGCGCCATTCCGGAATTTCAAGCGCCTTGGCCGCCGCCTTCACGGCCGGCTCGCGGTCGCCCGAGAGAATCTCGATGCCGACGTTGCGCGCCTTCAGCGCCGCAATCACGGCCTGTGCATCCGGCCGCAGGCCCTGGCGGACCGAAAGGACGAACCGGTCGCTGCCCCTGCTGAACGCGACGATGGAGGCTTCGGGATCGACGATAGTGCTGCCGATCAGCGCCTCCGCACCGCAGAAGGACGGGCGGCCAAGACGGAGCTCGACGCCGTCCACGGTCGCACGGACGCCCTGCCCGGCCTCTTCGATCGCACCGACAACCGGCGATTTGGCGCCGGCAGCCTGCGCCACCGCGGCCGCAACCGGATGATGGCTCGACAGTGCGAGCCGGCCGGCCAGCTCGAAGATGTCAGCGGGAATGCTGGCGGCGTTCATCACCTCGAGATCGGGCAGCGTCAGCGTGCCGGTCTTGTCGAAGATGACATGATCCGCCTCGGCCAACCGCTCGATTGCGTCGCCGGAATTCAGCAGCACGCCGGACTTGAACATCGCGCCGGAGGCGATGGTCTGCACGGTCGGAATGGCAAGGCCCAGCGCGCAGGGACAGGTGATGATCAACACCGCGACGCCCGTGACGATCGCATCGTGCCAGGCCGCGCCGGCGATGACCCAGCCCAGGATGGTCAGCAGCGCGGTCGCATGCACCACCGGCGCATAGAGGCGCGAGGCACGGTCGGCGAGGCGCATATAGCGCGAGCGCGCCTGGAGCGCGTTGTCGAGCAGCCGCGTGATCTCGGCGAGCAGCGTCGCCTCGGACGCGGCCGAAACGCGCACCCGCAGCGTGCCGGAGATGTTCATGGAGCCCGCATAAACCGCCGTGCCCTGCTCGGCCGTGACGTAGAGCGTCTCGCCGGTGATCAGGCTCTGGTCGATCTCCGAACGCCCCTCGATCACAGTGCCGTCGACGGCGCAGCGCTCGCCGGGCCTGAGCAGCACGATGTCGCCGGGATTGATCGCAGCCACCGGCACCTGCGAGATCTCGTCAGGACCGACGAACTTGGCCGCCGTCTCCGCCTTGAGCGCGGCGAGATTGCCGGCGACGGCGCGGGTCCGCCGCCGCATGTTCTGGTCGAGGAAGCGACCGACAAGCAGGAAGGTCAGCAGCATGATCGCCGCGTCGAAATAGGCATGCTCGGCGTGGTGGAATGTCTCGACCACGGACATGCCGAGCGCGAGAATTACGCCGATCGAGATCGGCACGTCCATGTTGGTCGTCTTCGCCGACAGCGCGCGCCAGGCCGAACGGAAGAACGGCTGGCCGGCATAGGCCGCCGCCGGCAGCGCGATCAGCGCCGAGAGCCAGTGGAAGAAGTCGCGCTGCTCGGGCAGCATGTCGGAGACGTTGCCCGACCACACCGGGATCGACAGCATCATCACGTTCATGGTGGCGAACGCGGCGACACCGAGGCAGCGCAGCAGGAAGCGCGATTCGGCGACCTCCGCCACTTCGGCACTTTCGGTTTCGAACGGATAGGCCTTGTAGCCGAGCTCTTCGAGCCTGTCGATGAAGCGGCCGGGGTCGAGCGTACCTGCCTTCCACTCCAGCGCGACGCGGCGGTCGGTCAGGTTCACGCGCGCCAGCGTGACGTCGGGAATGGCGGACAGGCCGCGTTCGATCTTGGCCATGCAGCCGGCGCAGTGAACGCCTTCGACCGCGAGATCGATGTGCTGGACGCCCTCGCCCGCCTCGCGAACATAATGAGAGAAATCGCGCGTGACCTGCATGACAAAATCCTTCAGTTCAGGATCACGCGGTTGCGCGACATGAAAACCCGCGTCCCTCGCGCCTCGCCCTCGATCACCAGGTCCCACTGGCCCGGCGCGACGGATGCGGCATCGCCCCGATAGAGGCCGATTCCGGCCTCGTTGAGCTCGACGGCGAGATCGGCGCGCTTGTCGGTCGGCCGCTCCAGGTGCCCGCTGAATTTCAGCCCGGAGATCGGCTGGCCGCCGGCATCGCGCGCTTCGACCTGGACCACCGCGCCGCCGTCGTTGCGGCGCTCGATATGGGCGGTGACCTTCCATTTGCGCGCGGCCTGGTCATGCGCCGCGGAGATCTCGCGATCGTAGGTCAGGCCCGCCGCATAGGGACTGTCGACGTCGGTGCCGGGCAGCGTCGCGATCGCGAGCTTCATCATCGTGACGTTGACGCCGATCACGAGGCCGAAGAAGGCGAGCAGCATCAGGAAGACCTTGGTTCCGGTCAGCGGCTTGGATGACATGACGGTCTCCTGAACTTACGGCGCGACGAAATTGTCGGTGGCGCTCGCGGCGACGCCCAGCCCGATGTCCATGACGTGGAAGCGGACCGGAATCGACTTCTCCGGATTGTTTTCGGCTGGCGCGGTGACCAGCAGCCGCAGCTCGCTGGTGGAGTCGCGCGGGATCACGATGATCGGCCTATCAGGCGTCACCGAGTCGGCGCCGACGACGTGCATCGTCGGATTGACCGGCCCCTCCACGTCGATGGCGATGGCACGGTCGTAGCCGCTCTTGTTCAGCAGCCGAACCGTGTAGGCGTTGCGGATCGAGCCGTCGCTGAGCTTGACCGCGACGGGGTTGCGGTCATGCAGCACGTTGACGTCGAGCAGGCTGCGGGTCGCGAGCATGTAGACCATGAAGCCACCGATCGCGGCGATGATCGCGCTGTAGACGATGGTGCGGGGACGGACGATCCGGTAGATCGGCGCCTTGCCTTCCTGGCGGCGGTGGATGTTGATGTCGTTGTCGTAGCCGATCAGCCGCTTCGGCCGGCCGATCTTGGCCATGACGTTGTCGCAAGCGTCGATGCAGAGGCCGCACTGGATGCATTCCATCTGCGGTCCGTTGCGGATGTCGATCCCGGTCGGGCAGACCGCGACGCATTGGTAGCAATCGACGCAGTCGCCGACCTGCTGGCCGAGCGCGCGCAGCTCGGCGGCCTTCTTGACCGAGGTACGCTTCTCGCCGCGGTCGTAGCGATAGGTGACGTTGAGCGCCCATTCGTCGGTGAGCGCGGCCTGGATGCGCGGCCACGGGCACATATAGGTGCAGACCTGCTCGCGCATGTAGCCGGCGAGCACATAGGTCGTCGCGGTGAGGATGCCGATCCAGATATAGGCGATCATCGGCCCCTGGAAGGTGACGAGCTCCTTCACCAGGGTCGGCGCGTCGTTGAAGTAGAGCACCCAGGCGCCGCCGGTCCACCAGGCGATCATGAGCCAGATCGAATGCTTGAGCACGATCTCGGAGATCCGCTCGAGCTTCAGCGGATCGGACGATTTGTCCTTCTTCATCCGCTCGCGGCGGTCACCCTCGATCAGGCGCTCGACGGCATAGAACACGTCGGTCCACACCGTCTGCGGACAGAGATAGCCGCACCAGATGCGGCCGCCGACCGAGTTCATCAGGAACAGCGCCACCGCGGCCACGATCAACAGGCCGGTGAAATAGTAGACCTCCTGCGGCCACAGCTCGATGAAGAAGAAGTAGAAGCGGCTGTTGGGAAGATCGATCAGCACCGCCTGGCTGGGCGCGCCGAGGCCGCGGTTCCAGCGCACGAACGGCAGGAAGTAGTAGACGCCGAGACAGACCGCCATCAGGCCCCATTTGATCCGGCGGAACGTGCCAGAGACGCTCTGGGGGTAGACTTTCTTGCGGGCCGCATAGAGCGGGCCGACGTCGTCCGCGGGCTTCAGTTCGTTCGGGTTGACGGTCTTGTTCATCGCCTGGAACTTCTAAAAGAGGTGCGATTAAACCTAGACCCGACATCGCCGCGTCAGTTGATCCAGCTCAAACGGGGGCACTTTTGTTCACCCCCGTCCGAACCTTTGAGCCGCAGCTCCCTTATTTTCCACCGCCCAGCGAGTGGACGTAGACCGCCATCGCCTTGATGGTGGCGGGGTCGAGCCGCCCTTCCCAGGCCGGCATCACGCCGGCGCGGCCCTGGCTGATGGTCTCGATCAGGGTCGCTTCGTCCGAGCCGTAGAGCCAGATCTTGTCGGTCAGGTTCGGGGCGCCCATTTCCTGGTTGCCCTTGCCGCCGTCGCCGTGGCAGGCAACGCAATTCTCGGCAAAGATCTTCTCGCCCTTGGCGGCGTCGAAGCCGTTGCGGGTCGACAGGCCCGACAGCGATCGCACGTAGTTGGCGACCGTGACGATCTCGTCCGGCTTCAGCACGCCGTCCTTGCCGAAGGCGAGCATCTGGCCTTCATGGGTCTTGGCGTGACCGGAACGCGCGCCGAACTGGATGGTCTGCATGATCTGGTCGAGCGTGCCGCCCCACAGCCAGTCGTCGTCGTTCAGGTTCGGATACCCTTTGGCGCCGGCGCCGCCGGAGCCGTGGCAGGGCGCGCAATTGTCGCCGAACACGGTCTTGCCCTTGGCGCGGGCAAGCGCCAGCAAGGCCGGGTCCTTCTCGATGTCGGCGAGCGAGGCAGTCCCCAGCGCCGCCATCTTGTCGCCGCGGATCTTCTCGAGATTGGCAAGCTCGACCGCGACGTCGGCGCGCGAGGAATAGCCGAACATGCCCGTGGTGTTGCTGGAGATCAGCGGCCAGGCCGGATAGACGACCCAGTAGCCGATCGCCCAGACGATGGTGAGGTAGAAGGTGATCACCCACCAGCGCGGCAGCGGCGTGTTGAGCTCCTTGATGCCATCCCACTCGTGGCCGGTGGTGGACTTGCCGGAGACGGAATCGATGTCGCTAGAATGGTCGGTCATGGTTCTCTACTCCTCCCGCAACGGCAGGTGCGCTGCTTCGTCGAACGCAGCCTTGTTACGGGGCCAAAATGCGTAGGCGATGATCGCGAGAAAGATCGCGACGAACACCGGCGTCCAGATCGTGGTCACGAGACTGGATGCGAGATTGTCGAGTGTCAGGATGGCTTTCATCGTTGATGCCTTCTCAGCGAAGATTGGCTTTCTCGTTGTAGATCTTGAAGTCGACCAGCGTGCCGAGCATCTGCAGATACGCGATCAGCGCGTCCATCTCGGTCGGCGTCCCGGTCTTGCCGTCGAAATTGCGCACGACGGCCTTGGCGTAGCGCTTGTTGAAGGCGTCGGTGCCGGCATTCTCCGGATCGGCCTGGGCCTTCAGATCGGCGCTGGCGCTGGCGATCTGGTCGTCCGTGTAGGGCACACCGACGGTCCGCAGCGTGCGCATGTGGTCGGCTATCGCGTCGGGATCGACCTCGTTCTGGCTGAGGAACGGATAGCCGGGCATCACCGACTGCGGCACGATTGCGCGCGGGTTGGTCAGATGGGTCACGTGCCAGTCGTCGGAGTACTTGGCGCCGACGCGGGCGAGATCAGGACCGGTGCGCTTGGAGCCCCACTGGAACGGGTGGTCGAACATGCTCTCGGCGGCGAGCGAGAAGTGGCCGTAGCGCTCGACCTCGTCGCGCAGGGGCCGGATCATCTGCGAGTGGCAGAGATAGCAGCCTTCGCGGACGTAGACGTTGCGTCCGGCGAGTTCCAGCGGCGTGTAGGGCCTGACCCCGTCGACCTTCTCGATCGTGCTCTTGAGGTAGAACAGCGGGGTGATCTCGACGAGACCGCCGATCGCGATCACCAGCAGGATGCCGACGACCAGGATGATCGAGTTCTTTTCGAAGACTTGGTGGCGTGTCCAGAACGACATTGCTTTTGCTCCTCATTCCGCCGGCTGAAGAGCGACGGGCATCTGGACTTCCGCCTCGCCGACGCGAACCGTCATCCAGAGATTGTAGGCCATGATCAGCGCGCCGATCAGGAACAGGCCGCCGCCGGCCGCGCGGATGATGTAGAAGGGATGCATCGCCTCGACGGTTTCGATGAAGGAATATTCGAGGAAGCCGAGCGAGGTGTAGGCGCGCCACATCAGGCCCTGCAGGATGCCGGACACCCACATCGCCGAGATGTAGAGGACGATGCCGAGGGTCGCGACCCAGAAGTGCCAGTTGACGAGCTTCAGGCTGTAGAGGCCCTTGCGGTTCCAGGCCCACGGCACCAGGCAGTAGAGCGCGCCGAAGGAGACGAAGCCGACCCAGCCGAGCGCGCCGGAATGCACGTGGCCGATGGTCCAGTCGGTATAGTGGCTGAGCGAGTTGACCACCTTGATCGACATCATCGGGCCTTCGAAGGTCGACATGCCGTAGAAGGCGACGGAGACCACCAGCATGCGCAGCACGGGGTCGGTGCGCAGCTTGTCCCAGGCACCCGACAGCGTCATCAGGCCGTTGATCATGCCGCCCCAGGAGGGCATCCACAGCATGATCGAGAAGGTCATGCCGAGGGTCTGCGTCCAGTCCGGCAGCGCCGTGTAGTGCAGATGGTGCGGGCCGGCCCAGATGTAGAGGAAGATCAGCGCCCAGAAATGGATGATCGACAGCCGGTAGGAGTAGATCGGCCGCTCGGCGCGCTTCGGAATGAAGTAGTACATGATGGCGAGGAAGCCGGCGGTCAGGAAGAATCCGACCGCGTTATGGCCGTACCACCACTGCACCATCGCGTCCTGGATGCCGCCCCAGACGATGTACGATTTCGAGCCGAACACCGAGACGGGAAGCGCCGGATTGTTGCCGAGATGCAGCACCGCGATCGTCACGATGAACGCGAGATAGAACCAGTTCGCGACGAAGATATGCGGCTCCTTGCGCTTGATGATGGTGGCAAGGAAGACGAGCAGATAGGCGACCCAGACGATGGTCAGCCACAGATCGGCGTACCATTCCGGCTCGGCATATTCCTTCGACTGGGTGACACCGAGCAGATAGCCGGTGCCGGCGATCAGAATGAAGAAATTGTAGCCCACCACGACGAACCACGGGGCGAGATCACCGGCGAGGCGCGCGCGGCAGGACTTCTGCACCACGTAGAAGGAGGTCGCGATCAGCACGTTGCCGCCGAAGGCGAAGATCACGGCGGAGGTGTGCAGCGGCCGCAGGCGGCCGAACTGGATCCAGGGCAGATCGAAATTCAGCGCGGGCCAGGCCAGCTGCGAGGCGATGATGAGGCCGACGAGGAAGCCGGCAATGCCCCAGAACATGGCCATGAAGGAGGAGAACTTGATCGGGCCCATATTGTAGTTGGGGCGGCCGTTGATCTCCTGCGCCGGCAGCGCCGCCGGGCGATCGAGGTAGCGGTTGACGATGACGAACACCGCGGCAAGGCTCGCCGCCGCGCTGAGCGCGGCATGGAAGGCGAAGGGCGCATCCAGCGCCTTGGCCGAAGCGATCACGCAGAGGAAAGCGGTGACTGCGAACACGACAGCCAAGCCGCTTTCACCGATGGTCATGGATTTGGAAATGGAGGGCTGGCTCATGCGGATTCTCTCTGAAAGAACACAGCGCCAAGAACCACATTCACCCTCACCGGGAATTGATTGAAATCAAGAACGGCACTTAAGTTCGCCGTGACCGCCGAATATCTCGTCGGTTTCCTGCAAATTCTCGGCGCACAGGCAGGACGGTCGAACGTGACGCACAAGCGGAACGCCTCCGTACAATCACGGAGGCGCCAATGAACTCTCGATCAGGGATGGTCCCTCAGTCGCGCGCGGTCGCCTTCAGTGCCGCGATGACGTCCTCGCGGGCGATGATTCCGACCAGCTTCTGCGCGCTGTCGAGCACGATGATGCTCCTGATGCGATGCTCGACCATGATCTGGAGCACGCGCGTTAGGCGCGTGTCGGGGCTGACATAGATGAACTCGGGCGTCATGACGTCGCCGACCTTGCGGCTCATCAGGTCGTGATAGCGAGGCAGCATCTGGCTCGGCGTGAAGGCGAAGCACTTCAGGATGTCGAACTTGGTGACGATGCCGACCACCTGCCCGTCGTCCTCGACCGGATAGGAGTTGAAATCGTCGGTCTCGAACATCTCGCTGAGCTCGAGCAGGTCACGGTCACGCTGCACCGCTTTGACGTTGCGCGTCATGTAGCCGTCGACGGTCTGTTCGAGAAATTTGTACACGGCGCGTCCTCCTCAATTCGATTCCGGCCGGCCGTCAGTGCGACAGCAGCACGCTGCGGGCAGTCTGTGTGACCAGATACTGGGTGACGCCTCCCAGGATCAGCTCACGAAATCTCGAATGACCATAGGCGCCCGCCACGATCAGGCCGGCATCGACGTCGCCGGCGACTTTCTCCAGTTGCGCGGCGGCGCTCTCGTTCCGGGCGCCTTCGCAGATGCGCGCCGTCGCGGTGACACCGTGGCGGGCGAGCCAGGCGGCAACGTCGGTGACGCCTGCCGTCACGATCGCACGATCCTCGTCGCGCTCGGGAACGGCGGCGATGGTGACGTCCTTCGCCTTGCGCAGCATCGGCAGCGCATCGGCCACCGCCCGCCGCGCTTCCGGCGTGTCCTTCCACGCCACGAGCACGCTGCGCAGGTCGAGCCAGTTGACCCGGTCCGGGACGACCAGAAGCGGCCGGCCGGCCTGCATCACCAGATCCTTGGGGCTTGCGAGCGCGAACGCATCGGAGAAGGCCGGGCTCTGTCCGCCGCTGACGACGATGTCGGCGCAGCGCGCCTGCGCCAGAGCGAATCGCGCCGGAAAGTCCATGGCACTGCGCCACTCCGCATGCCCGCCGCGATTCCTGGTCGCGGCCCGGAATTGCGCCTCGAGGCCGGCCAGCCGCCGCTTGACCGAGGCTTCGCCCTCGTCGATCAGCGCTTGCGCCTCGGCGCCGTCGGTGAAATAGAGCGGCGGTGCGAACTGTGCCGCGGCGACCCCGACGATGGCCGCCTCGAATCGCTCGGCGAGCTCACCGGCAACCTGAAGACGCGCCTCGTTGAACTGATCGAGCGCCAGGCTGACCATCACCGTCGCGTATGTCATTGGAATTCTCCAGTGCAGAAACCTTGGTGAAATCTACGCCGGCCTCCGCACTTGGGGATGAGATAGATCAAGGAGGCCGCCGGTGCCCGGCTTGCCGTCAATCCGCAAGCGACGGAACTTGCCACCGGCCCGGCCTTGAGCGACATTAGGGGAGCGGTAACCGCGTCCGGAGCCACCGCATCAGGATAGGAGCATGATTTGTCGCCGACCCGCGTAACGCACCTGCATGACGATGGTCGGGGCGAGCGTTTTCGCGTTCGGATCGAAGGGTTTGGCGTCGGCACCTGGGATCTCGATCTCGCGACACAGGAGTTGGACTGGTCCGACACCGCCAGGGTTTTGCTCGGCGTTGAGCCCGGTCAGCCGGCGAGCTACGAGCTCTTCCTGTCGCGCCTTCAACCTGCGGACAGGGAGCGGGTCGAGAGCGCGGTCAAGCGCGTCTCCGAGCGTGGTGGCAGCTTCGACGTATCTTTCAGGGTGGCGAACGCCTCCGGCAACGGGCAGTGGATCCGCGCCCGAGCCGGGCTCATCAGGGACGAAGCCGGCGCGGCCCGTCATCTCAGCGGCATCTTTCTCGACATCGACGAGGAGAAGCAGGTCGAGGAGGCACTACGCACCCGTGAAACCCACCTCCGCTCCATTCTCCACACCATTCCCGACGCCATGATCGTGATCGACGGCCACGGCATCATGCAGCTTTTCAGCACGGCCGCGGAGCGCCTGTTCGGCTGGTCCGAGCACGAGGCGATCGGGCAGAATGTCAACATTCTGATGCCGGAGCCGGATCGCACCCGCCACGACGGCTACATCGACCGCTACCGCACCACCAACGATCCGCACATCATCGGCATCGGCCGTATCGTCACCGGCAAGCGCCGCGACGGCACGACTTTTCCAATGCACCTGTCGATCGGCGAGATGGAATCCGGCGGCGAGCCCTATTTCACGGGCTTCGTGCGCGATCTCACCGAGCACCAGCAGACCCAGGCCCGGCTCCAGGAATTGCAGTCCGAGCTCGTCCACGTCTCGCGGCTGACCGCGATGGGCGAGATGGCCTCCGCGCTCGCCCACGAGCTCAACCAGCCGCTGGCCGCGATCAGCAACTACATGAAGGGCTCGCGGCGGCTGCTCGCCGGCAGCACGGACGCGAACACGCCGAAGATCGAGAGCGCGCTGGATCGCGCGGCGGAGCAGGCCTTGCGCGCCGGCCAGATCATCCGGCGCCTGCGCGACTTCGTCTCCCGCGGCGAATCGGAGAAGCGGGTCGAGAGCCTGTCCAAGCTAATCGAGGAAGCCGGCGCGCTCGGGCTCGCCGGCGCGCGTGAGCAGAACGTGCAGCTTCGCTTCAGCCTCGATCCCGACGCAGACCTCGTCCTCGCCGACCGGGTGCAGATCCAGCAGGTGCTGGTCAATCTGTTCCGCAACGCGCTGGAGGCGATGGCGCAATCGCCGCGCCGCGAGCTCGTCGTCGCCAACACCCGTGTCGCCGACGACATGATCGAGGTGGAAGTGTCGGACACCGGCTCCGGCTTCCAGGACGACATCATTCCGAACCTGTTTCAAACCTTCTTCACCACCAAGGAAACCGGCATGGGCGTGGGATTGTCCATCAGCCGCTCGATCATCGAGGCTCACGGCGGGCGCATGTGGGCCGAGAACAATGCATCGGGCGGCGCGACATTCCGCTTCACTTTGCCGGCGACCGACGAGAACTGACCGACGAGAACCAATTCATGACGACCAAGGGACATGTCTACGTCATCGACGACGACGCGGCGATGCGGGATTCGCTGAATTTCCTGCTCGATTCCAGCGGCTTCGGCGTCACGTTGTTCGACAATGCGCAGAGCTTCATCGACGCCCTGCCCGGCCTCGGCTTCGGTTGCGTCGTCTCCGACGTGCGCATGCCGGGACTCGACGGAATCGAGCTGCTCAAGCGGATGAAGGCGCAGCAAAGCCCGTTTCCGATCCTGATCATGACCGGCCACGGCGACGTGCCGCTCGCGGTCGAGGCCATGAAGCTCGGGGCCGTCGACTTTCTGGAAAAGCCGTTCGATGACGACCGCCTCACCGCCATGATCGAATCCGCGATCCGCCAGGCCGAGCCCGCCGCCAAGAGCGAGGCCGTCGCGCAGGACATCGCCGCCCGGGTGGCCTCCTTGAGCCCCCGGGAGCGCCAGGTCATGGAAGGGCTGGTCGCAGGCCTGTCCAACAAGCTGATCGCCCGCGAATACGACATCAGCCCGCGCACCATCGAGGTCTATCGGGCCAACGTCATGACCAAGATGCAGGCCAACAGCCTGTCGGAGCTGGTCCGGCTGGCGATGCGCGCCGGCATGCTCAACGACTGAGAGGTCGATCGGTTTTGCGCCCAATCGGTTTTGGGCAAATCGAATTGAGGCAGGTCAAGGCCGCTCCCGGGCGCTGTGCTAGCCAAGTGGTATGATCGAGGTCGGTTCACATCATGAGCGGCCGTCGTCCTCAGCGCTCCCCACCGTCTATGTGGTCGATGATGATGCCGCCGTTCTGGGCTCCCTGCGGTTTCTGCTGGAAACCGACGGCTTTGCCGTGCGGACTTTCAGGAGCGGCACCGCGCTGCTCAATGCGGGCGGCGCGCGCGGAGCGGACTGCTACGTCATCGACTACAAGATGCCCGACATCAACGGCATCGAGCTGGCCAGCCGCCTGCGCCAGGCCGATCGCGGCACACCCGTGATCCTGATCACCGGCTATCCGGACGAAAACATTTCGGCCCGGGCTGCCGCAGCTGGCGTCAAGGACGTGGTCTTGAAGCCGCTCCTGGACGAAAATCTGGTCAAGCGCATCCGCCGGGCCATCCAGGATCGCCCCAGCTAATTATTTGATAAAACTTGGTTTTTATGAAGGTCGCGGGACGCATTCAACGCGCGCGGCCGAGCGGATCCGGACCGGAAGATCACCTCCGGACATCTACGTAAGGCGACCCCCTTAAGATATCGCTCGAAATTTTCGAAGCCCCCGATACCGCGTACCAAAGCGTCATCACAACGGAGATGGCGCAGATGCTGACCCAGACGATCAACACCCAGGCGATCAACACCCAGATTGTTGGCAAGATTGCCCCTGCCCATCCCGTCACCGACCAGTTCGGCGCCATCACCGGCCACGTCGGTCTGGTCGCCACCGAATTCTCCTACCGCAAGGACGAGGAGATCTACGGCGAAGACGAGCCGGCCGAGTATGTCTACCAGGTCGTGTCGGGTGCAGTGAGCAGCTACAAGCTGCTCTCCGACGGCCGCCGCCAGATCGGCGCCTTCCATCTTCCCGGCGACGTGTTCGGCCTCGAATCCGGTCCTGCTCACCGCCTTGCAGCCGAAGCCATCATCGACACCACCGTCCGTCTCGTGAAGCGCGCCAGCCTCGAGAAGGCCGCCGGCACTGACGTCCAGGTCGCCCGCAAGCTCTGGGCGATGACCGCCTCCGAGCTGCGCCATGCCGAGGACCACATGCTGCTGCTGGGTCGCAAGACCGCGATGGAGCGCGTTGCGACCTTCCTGCTCGAAATGGACCGTCGCCTCGCCGTTGCCGGCATGATGGCCCTGCCGATGTGCCGCCGCGACATCGGCGACTATCTCGGCCTTACGCTCGAAACCGTGTCGCGCGCGCTGTCGCAGCTTCACGCCCAGGGCATTCTCGGTTTCTCAGGCGCCCGCCAGATCGTGCTGCGCAATCGCCAGCGCCTGCAGCATCTCGACGCCTGATCGGTTTCTCCCCCGTGACTTGGCCGGCCGAACTCGCTTCGGCCGGCTTTTTCTTTTGCGGCTATCGCACCGTGCGCCGCGTCTCCGGCATCACGAAGAGAATCAGCAGGAGCCCGGTCGCGGCAACGCCGGACAACCCGATGAAGGCGGTCGCGTTGCCGAACTTGTCGCTGACATAGCCGCCGAGCACCGTGCTCAGCGACGCGCCGATGCCGGTCGCAGTACCGACGATGCCCTGTGCCAGGTTGAAATGTCCGCTGCCGAAAGCAACGTCGGCGACGATCAGCGGGATCATGACCGCGAACACCGCAGCCGTGATGCCGTCGAACAGCTGGACCGCGACCAGCAGATACGGATCGCGCACGGTCGCAAACAACAGGCCGCGAATCGCCAGAGCGCCGAACCCGATCAGCAGCAGCGGCCGGCGGCCCCATGCCTGCGCCTTGCGGCCGACCGCCGGCGACAGCAGCGCCACGATCGCCTGGGGGACGACGATGCAGAAGGCGACGAGCACCGTCGCCCATTGGGCCGACCGCGCCGTCACGGCGCTTGCCATCAACGGCATCATCGAAGCGTTCGCGAGCTGCAGCAGCAGCACGCTGAGCGCGAAGACGATCAGCGGACGCTGCCGGACCAAGTGCCAGATATTGGTGTCGCCGCGCTCGGCCGCTTCAGGCGGCATCTCGCCGTGACACCGCCTGATGTCGACCTCGTTCTCGCGGATGCGCGAGAGCGCGAGCAGGGTTGGAATCGCGAGCAGGAAGGTGACCAGGAAAACCGAGCGGCTCGACAGGAGATAGCCCGCGGTACCCATCACCGCCGCCGCGACGCCGTTGCCGAGGGAGGCGAAGCGCGCGTTGCGGCCGAGCCGCTCGCCGATCGCGAGCGGGCCGACCAGGCCGAGGCTGATCGCCGCAATTGCCGGCCCCAGCACGCAGCTCGCCGCCGCGTGCAAGGTGGCCGCGGCCACCACGACGGGGAAGATCGGCATCGCGGCATAGGCCAGCGCGCAAGCCCCGATGGTCGCGATGGCGAGGGCGGCGACCAGGCGCTCCGATTTCGCGGCATCGATGATCGCGCCGCCCGGCATCTGCCCGATCAGGGCGACGATGCCGCCGATCGACAGCACGAGACCGATCTCGACCTGGGTCCATTTCTGGGTGGTGAGATAGACCGCGATGAAGGGGCCGAATCCGGTCTGCACGTCGGCGAGGAAGAAGATGAACCAATCGAGGCCGCGCAAGCTCTGGCGCGACGGCGCCGGAATGCCGGCGGCCGGTGGCGCGGCGACGTCGTCCTGTTCAACGCGGCCTTCGCGATCTGCATGGTTCGGCTTCCTCGACAACAGCACAGGCGGTCACCCCTCCCTGCACCTCACTGGATCGCTTGCAGCGGTTGAAGGCTGCCGGACGCGCCCAGCACGACGATCGGCGTGTCTTCCTTGTATTCCGGCGCGGCCGCCACCTGCGCCTTGGTCAGTTCCAGCGTGATGCTGTCCTTCTTGTTGGCGATCTTGCCGAAGCGCAGCGCGTTCCAATCCACCACGATCTTGCGGCTGCCGACGCCGAGAAACCCGCCGAAATCGATCGCCGCGGCGCGGACATGGCCGGTGCGATCGACGATGACGTCGACGATGCGGCCCATGTCCTCGCCGGCGGCGCTGCGCACGTCGCGGCCGAGCACGCCATGGGCCTCGCTCGCGCCGATGATGGTCACCGACGGCGGAGGGGCCGCATCCTTCGGCGTGACCGTAACGGCCGAGGCCGGCGGCTGGCCCGTCGCCGGCGCATTCGCCTCGGTCTGGCTCACGGGCTGATCCTCCGCGGCATCTGATGACGCAATCGCAAGGCCCGCAACGAAGGCCGCCCCCAGTAGCAATGCTCGGATCGCACGCATGACACCCTCCTTGCGCGCCGCTAGCGCGCCAGCACGATCGAGACCTGGATCTGGCCGCGTGTGCGCAACACCTCCAGCGCCACGTCGTCGCCGTGACGACTGACGCGAAGATCGACGCTGGATTCGCCGAGGCGCAGATCGCGCAGGATCACCTCGTTGAGGAACGCCGGCAGATGCGGGTTGCGCAGGCGAATCTCGCCGCGCGCCACGTCGAACTCGAGGCCGAGCGCCGCTTCCAGCAGCGTGAACGGCGTCGCGCTGGCCCAGGCCTGCGGCGCGCAGGCGACCGGATAGAGCGTCGGGCCGCGCCGTTTCTCGCGCCGGAAGCCGCAGAACAATTCGGGCAGCCGGCGCAGATCCATGTAGGTCGCCGCGTCGAACAGTCCCTTGAAGACATGCGCCACCGAATGCTTGAGACCGTAGCGCGCGAGCCCGAGCGCGATCAGCGCGTTGTCGTGCGGCCAGATCGACCCGTCATGATAGGACATCGGGTTGTAGCGCACCTCGCCGACGGCGACCGTACGGATACCCCAGCCCGAAAAGAAATGCGGCCGCATCAGGTCGGCGGCGACGAGGCGGGCGCGGTCGTCGCGGATCATCCCGCTGAACAGCACCTGACCGGCGTTCGAGGTCCGCACCTTGCATGGCCGTTTCTTGCCGTCGAGGGCGAGCGCGTAGCTGCCGAGCTCCTCGCACCAGAACGCCTTCTCGAAGCGCTCGGCCAGCGCCCTGGCGTCGGCCTCGAGCTTGCGCACGCGGTCCGGCTTGCCGAGCCGCAAGGCGCAACGCGCCGCGAGCTGCTTGGCGGCGTAGACATAGCCCTGGACCTCGGCGAGCGCGATATTGCCCTCGGCGAGCTTGCCGTCGGCGTGGAAGATCGCGTCATACGAATCCTTCCAGCCCTGGTTGGCGAGGCCCTTCTCGGTCGCGCGCTGATATTCGACGAAGCCGTCCTGATCGGGATCGCCGGGACCGTCGATCCAGGCCAGCCCCGCCTCGATCGCCGGCCACAGCTCCATCAGGGTCTTCTCGTCGCCGGTGCGTTCGAAATAGCTTCCTGCGAGCAGCACGAATAGCGCGGTCGAGTCGACGCTGCCGTAATATTGCGCGAACGGCACCTCGCGCAGCGCCGCCATCTCGCCGCCGCGCATCTCATGCAGGATCTTGCCCGGCGCGGCATCGGCGAGCGGATCCGCCGCTTGGGCCTGGAAATGTGCGAGGCGCCTGAGCACGCCCTTGGCGACGCGCGGATCGACCCACAGCATCTGCAGCGCGGTGATCAGGCCGTCGCGGCCGAACGTCGTAGAGTACCAGGGAATGCCGGCATAGGGGTAACGCCCCTGCGGCGTCTCCGTCGTCAGCATGTTGAGGTCGGCCATGGCCTGGCACAGCACCTCGTTGAAGATGTTGTTGGAGGTCTCGATGCTGGCAGCGCCCATCGTGGACTGGCGCATCTCGCGGCGATGGGCGAGCAGGCCCCGGAAGAAGCGCGCCGGCTTCTCGCCGGCCGGCCGGTTGCACGACACGGCCACGAACAGAGATTTCGATTCATGCGGATCCAGCTCGAGCTGCCAGGTCGCGGCATTGACCGACAGTCGTGTCGGACGCGGATCGAAATGCAGGCCCGTCGTGCGCTCGACGTCATCGAGGCCGCGATATTCGAACAGCACGTCGGTCGGCCCGAGCAGCTTGCTCGTGCCTGCCCCGCGGCGCGGGCGCCGTTCGCCGCGAACCTCGAACAGATCGGCAAAATCGTTGTCGAACAGCAACGTCAGCTCGAAGCTGGCCCGCCCGTCGCCGTGGTTCTGCACGCCGATGCGCTGATAGGCGGTGCCACGCCAAAGGAAGATCGTGCGCACGATGTGCAACAGATCCTTCTGGAAGACGAGACGGCCCTGACGGTAGATGTCCGGATTGGTCAGATCGACGGTCAGCGCCGAATTGTCGTCCCGCAGATTGGAGCCGAGCAGCAGCGGCTGGAGATCGTCGAGCACGAGCTCCAGCCGCGCCAGATAGCGCGTGTCGTAGTGGAACAGACCGTCCGGCCCGCCGGCGGAGGCGCCGATGTCGCCATGGCTGTCGAGCACGATGAACATGTCGTCGTGCTTGAGCGATCGCCGCGGCCGGGCCGACGGCCCGGTCATCGGAATGTAGAAGGGTTGCTCCGCGACCTGCTCGGAGGTCCGCGGCACAGAGACGAGTTGGGTTACGGCTTCGGCCGACATGAGCTGCTCCCCTGCGCTTGTTCCTGGAAACGCGACCGACTCGAGAACGCGACTGTTGGTTTACGCGGCGGCTTGCGCGAGGCGGCTCATTTCCTGAGTCACCAGCTCACGATACGGCCCGTGACCCTGCATCAGGCGTTCGGGCGAGCCGTCTTCGATGATCTTACCATTCCTGAGCACCAACACGCGGTCGAAATTGCGCAGCGTTGCCAGCCGATGCGCAATCGCGATCACGGTGCGGCCGCGCATCAGGCGCGACAACGCTTCGCGGATCGCCTCCTCGGACTCGCTGTCGAGCGCAGCGGTCGCCTCGTCCAGTAACAGGATCGGCGCGTCCTTCAGGAAGGCGCGCGCGATCGCGATGCGCTGGCGCTGGCCGCCGGACATCTTGACGCCGCGGTCGCCGACCATGGTGTCGAGACCCTCGGGCAGGCTCTCGACGAAATCGCAACGCGCTGCGATCGCCGCGCGCAGCACCTCGTCGTCGGTCGCGTTCGGGCGCCCATAGCGGATGTTCTCGCGAATCGAGCGGTGGAACAGCGAGATGTCCTGCGGCACCACGGAGATCGCCTCACGCAGGCTCTGCTGGGTCACCATCGAGATATCCTGGCCGTCGACGGTGATGCTGCCCTCGTCGGCATCGTAGAAGCGCTGCAGAAGCGTGAACAGCGTGGACTTACCGCCGCCGGACTGGCCGACCAGGCCGACGCGCTGGCCGGGCTGTAGTCGCAGGCTGAAGCGCTCGAAAATCTTGTCGCCGCCGGGATAGCCGAAGGTGACGTTGTTGAATGCGATCGCCGCACCGCTCTTCACCAGCGGCTCGGCCTCGGGGTGATCGCGCAGCTCGTGGGGCACCAGCAGCGTGGCGATCGCCTCGGTCAGCCGTGCGACATGCTGGGTGACGTCGACCAGCGCGACCGCGAGATCGCGGGTCGCACTCAGGATGGAGATGCCGAGGGTGCAGACCAGCACGACGTCGCCGGTGGTCGCTTCGCCCTTCTGCCAGAGTGTGACGGCCCAGGCCATCAGCGCGATCGTCAGAAGCACCGTCACGGCGGCATGCAGCAGCCGCAGCTTTTCCAGATAACGCAGGCTGCGGCTTCGCGCGGTCAGCTCGCGGTTCACCGTTGCGTCGAACCGCTCGTGCTCGTGGCCGATGCCGCAGAAGGCACGGACCAGCGGCATGTTGCTGATGACGTCGATCATCTCGCCGTCCACCGCCGCGGCCTTGTCGGCAAAATCATCGTGAAGCGGCTTGCCGGCAGCGGCGAGGTGGAACATCGCGATCACCATGCCGCCCGCGATCACTGACAGGCCGAGCGCCATATAGGGACTGACGGTTCCAATCAAGGCGATTGCCGCAATTGTGGCAATGCAAGGCGGCAACACATTCCAGACGAACATGTTCTCGACCGTGAACACCGCGTTCGATGTCGCCGTGATGCGGCTCGTCAGCATTCCCGGCATCCGGTCCGAGAAGTAACTCGGCGCGTGACCGGTCAGATGACGAAATATGTCACGCCGTAAATCACCCGTGACCCGAACAAAGGTGAAGCTCGCTGTCCAGCTTGCGATGCGCCAGAGAAAATTGTCGGCAGCGATGAGTGACATGAGCAGAATGAATGCCAGCCATACGCCTCCGGCTTGCGAAGGGCCCGCAGACAAGGCGTCGACCAGGGATTTCACCCCATACTGCGTGCCTACAGAGCAGGCAACCGCTGCAACGACAGCGGTCAGGATCACGACATGCGATGCCATTCGCATCCGAAGATAGCGCAAGACAAAGGCAAATGGCCTGCGCGCGTATCCAGAAAGATGATCCATATGGCTATCGCCCCGTTATGTTGGTCTTTGCTTTGTTGCTGATCGACTGAACATCGACCAGTTCGCCTCGGTTCCCGGCCGAGTGATCACGACACGCAGATGCGGACGATGTGAGAAGAGGTGATGGCATCATCGCGGCCACGCCACAGTGTGTCGAAGAAGTAACGTTCGAAGGACGGAACTTCGCAAATGCGAGAACGTTCCCAGTTCGGCATGCCGGTGCCGAGACACGGCGGGGGCTTTAACTCCATGATCGCAGAGGAGATGGTGAGATGCGCATCGCGCAGATAGCTCCGTTGACGGAGGCTGTTCCACCCAAGCTTTATGGCGGCACCGAGCGGGTGGTGCACTGGCTGACGGAAGAATTGGTAGCCTTAGGTCACGACGTGACACTATTCGCCAGCGGTGACTCGCAGACATCGGCGAGGCTGGATGCGCTATGGCCGAAGGCGCTTCGCCTCGACGGTTCTGTGCGTGATCCCAACGCGCTGCACATGGTGCTGCTGGAGCGCGTGCGGCAAAAGTGTGACGACGAGGAGTTCGACTTTCTCCACTTCCATCTCGACTATTATCCCTGGTCGCTGTTCCACCGGCAGCCGACCCCGTTCTTGACCACGCTGCACGGCCGGCTCGATCTGCCGGAGCATCAGCCGGTCTTCAACACCTTCTCCAAGATGCCGGTCATCTCGATCTCGAACGCGCAAAGGCGGCCGGTGCCGCAGGCGAACTGGGTCCAGACGATCTATCACGGCCTGCCGGAGAACCTGCTGACGCCGAAGCCGGCGAAGCAGGAGTACCTCGCCGTGCTCGGCCGCATCGCGCCCGAGAAGGGCGTCGACCGCGCCATCAAGATCGCGTCCCATTGCGGCATTCCGCTGAAGATTGCGGCCAAGGTCGATCGCGCCGACCAGGATTACTACGACGAGCTGATCCGTCCGATGATCGAGAACAATCCGTTGGTGGATTTCATCGGCGAGATCAGCGATCACGAGAAATCGGATTTCCTCAGCGGTGCGCTCGGGCTTCTGCTGCCGATCGACTGGCCGGAGCCGTTCGGCCTCGTGATGATCGAGGCCATGGCGTGCGGAACGCCGGTCGTCGCCTTCAACCGCGGCTCGGTGCCTGAGATCATCGACGAAGGCCTGACCGGCTTCGTGGTCGAGGACGTGCTCAGCGCAGCCGGCGTCGTCGGCCGCCTCGCGCAGCTCGACCGCGCCGCAATCCGCAAACAGTTCGAGACGCGCTTCACCGCGCGGCGCATGGCGCTGGACTATCTCGCGGCCTACCGCAGCCTCGCCGAGGAAAAGGCGCCGCGGATCAAGCTGGTGAGCAGCGCGGAGTAAGGGCTGCGATCCAACGGTATCGCAGACCAACCAACAGTGTCGTCCCGGACAAGCGCGCGCCGATCCGGGACCCATACTCCGCAGCATTGGTTTTGCGAAGGCTTGGAGTTAAGAGCTCGCGCCTAAACCTCTCCCTGTGGTTATGGGTCCCGGGTTCGCGCTACGCGCGCCCCGGGACGACAGCGGAGTATGACGCGCGGTCAGCGTTTTCTACTTCACCACCGCCCGCTTCGGCTCCACGATCTCGAACATCCGCGGAAACTCGTCCATCAGGCCCATCAGTTCGGCAAGCTTCATCGGGTTGCCCGACAGCTTGACCTTGCCGGCGGCGACGGCCTCCGGGAAGCTCGTCAGCTTCGCGATGACCTCATCGAGCGTGGTGCGCGCAAGCGTGAAGCTGGCGTCGGCGCCTTCCGCCTGCACGCCCTCGGTATACGTGAGCGCGCAGTTCTCGAGGTTGAGCACGAAGCTCTCGCCGGTGTCGGAAAAGCGCCAGTTCAGGACGATATGCTTGCCTTCCGCCTTGGGGCCGTTGAGGCGAATGCCCAGCACGTCCCAGAGCTGGGAGGTGCGCAGCGCCGCCAGCGTCTCCCGCGGCATCGGCGGTCGGGCCGGCACCTTCGGCATGCCCTGGCGCAATTCCTGCGCACCGAACAGATAGGCATTGCGCCAGGTCGCACTCTCGGCGGCGTAGCCGAGCTGCTCCAGCGTGTCGGCGAGCAAACCGCGGGCCGCCGCATGATCAGGTTCGGCGAAGACAAGATGACTGAGCGCCTGCGCAACGAAGCGAAACTCCCCCTTGTCGAAATCGGTGCGCGCCCGCGCCAGGATCGCGTCCGCGCCGCCCATGTACTCGACATATTTCCTGCCGGACTCGACCGGCGGCAACGGATCGAGATTGACGGGGTTGGCGTCATACCAGCCGAGATATTTCTGGTAGATCGCCTTCACATTGTGCCTGATGTGGCCGTAATAGCCACGTCCATGCCAGGCGCCTTCCAGGCTGTTCGGCAGCCGGATGGTCTCGGCGATCTCGGCCGCGGTGAGACCGTGGTTCATCAGGCGGATGGTCTGGTCGTGCGCGAATTTGTAGAGGTCGCGCTGCTGGCGGATCATCGTGCCGATGCGCTCGCGTCCCCACACCGGCCAGTGATGCTGGCCGCACATCGCCTCCGCCTTGCCGTCCCAGAGCTGCAATGCCTCGCCGAGATATTTCGACCACGCCAGCGCATCGCGCACATCGGCACCGCGGAACGGCAGCAGATTGTGGAAATTGTGCGTGCAGTTCTCGGCGAGGTTCAACAGCTTGTAGCGCGGGATGAAAAAGTGCATCTCCGCCGGCGCTTCGCTGTTCGGCGCCATTTGGAATTCGAATTCGACGCCGTCGATGACGCGCTTATCGCCCGTCGCCATGATCAGATCGGTCGGGCGCAGCAGCGCAACCGATCCTGCCGCCATCGACTTGCCGAGCCCGCAATCGACCTGCCCCCGCGGACCCTTGGCGAGCAGCGGCCCGAACTGATACTGCGCCCGGCGCAGCATGGCCGGTCCCGCAATGATGTTCTCGGAGACCGCATGCTCCATGAACAGATTCGGCGCGATGATGGGCACGCGGCCGGTCGCCAGCGCATCCTCCTCCAGCACGCCGCGCGCGCCGCCCCAATGGTCGGTGTGGGTGTGCGTGAAGATGACGGCCGCAACCGGCTTCAGGCCGCGGTGCTTGAAGTAGAGATCGAGTGCAGCCCGTGCCCCCTCGATCGAGGTCAGGGTGTCGACGACGATGACGCTGTTGTCGCCCTCGATCAGCGTCATGTTGGCGATGTCGAGCCCGCGCACCTGGTAGACGCCGGGCACGACCTCGAACAGGCCATGCTGCATGTTCAGCCGCGACTGCCGCCACAGGCTCGGATTGACCGTCGGCGGCGCCTGTTCGGCCGACAGGAAGCCGTAGGGCTCGAGGCTCCAGACCGTCCGCCCCTGCGGATTTGATATCTTCGCGTGCTCGATCGTGCCGAGAAAGCCGCGCGCGGCATCGTCGAAATCCCGCCTGTCGGAAAACGGCAGCGCGTTCAGCATCGCCGCCTGCTGCGCGATGACGGACGGCGTCGCGTCCTTCGGCTCGCTGGAAATCTCGGTCATCGGCTGGCTCCTTCCCTGCTCTGGTTGGAACCATCTAAGCGCATCTGATAGTGGATTGCCATTGTCGAGGGAGCAGCGCAGACGCCCGCCCTCCCCCGCGAGGGGAGAGGGTGCATCGTTCCTGCCGCTTACTTCTCTACATCCCCAGCAATCGCGGCAGCCACAGCGACAGGCCGGGCCAATAGGTCACTACCGCCAGGAAGCACAGCATCGTCAGCAGCCATGGCCACACCGCGACCGTGAGCTCGGTGATTCCCATCTTGGCGATGCCCGAGGCCACGTAGAGATTGAGGCCGACCGGCGGATGGCACAGGCCCACCTCCATGTTGACCGTCATCAGGATGCCGAAATGAATGGGGTCGATGCCGAGCTTGGCCGCGACCGGAAACAGGATCGGCGCCATGATCAGGATGATCGAGGACGGCTCCATCACATTGCCGGCCACCAGCAGCAGCAGGTTGACCAGCAGCAGGAAGCCGATCCATCCCAGACCCTGATCGATCATCCATTGCGCCAGCGCCTGCGGCACGTTCTCGTAGGTCATCAGGAACGAGAACAGCACGGCGTTGGTGATGATGTAGAGCAGCATCGCCGAGAGGTTTGCCGACGACAGCAGCACCCGCGGCACGTCCCGCAGCTTCAGGTCCTTGTAGATGAACACCGCGACGATGAAGGCGTAGACCGCGCTGACGGCGGCGGCCTCGGTCGGCGTGAACAGGCCGCTGTAGATGCCGCCGATCACGATCACGATCAGCAGGATGCCCCAGATCGACTTGCGGAACGCATCGACGCGCTGCATGAACGTCGCCTTCGGCATCCGCGGATAGTCGTTGCGCCAGGCCCGATAGAAGGTCGTGGCCCCGAGCAGGAACGCGAGCACAAGCCCCGGTATGATGCCCGCGATGAACAGCTTGCCCACCGAGCTGTTGGTCGAGACGGCGTAGAGCACCATCGGGATCGACGGCGGAATCAGAATTCCGAGCGAGCCCGACGTCGTGATCACGCCCGCGCCGAACCGCTTCGGAAACCCTTGCGCGACCATCGCCGGCAGGATCACCGAACCGATCGCCACCACGGTCGCCGGCGAGGAGCCGGAGATCGCGGCAAACAACGCGCAGGCGACCACCCCGGACAGCGCCAGACCGCCATACCAATGGCCGACCAGCGAGGTTGCGAAGGTGATCATCCGCCGCGCCACCCCGCCATGGGTCAGGAAATTGCCGGCGAGGATGAAGAACGGGATCGCCATGATCTCGAAATTCTCGATGCCGGTAAACAGCTTCAGCGCCACCGATTCGGTTCGCACGTCGGTCAGCGTGAACATGAAGCTGAGCACGGTGAGACCGAGCGCGATCGAGATCGGCATGCCCGTCAGCATCAACGAGAGCAGGAGCGCGAAGACGACGACGACGCGCAGACCCTGCGGCAGCGTGATGACGTGGCCAGCATGCGCAAAGCAGATGGCGACGATCAGCACCGGCAGCAGCATCAGGATCCAGCCGAGCGGGCTGCGCTCGTCCCGGACCACCTGGGTCGGCGTCACCGGCGCCGGATGCACCGGGTCCACCTCGACGCCTTCGACGCCGGCCATGTCGTGATGCGGCAGTTCGCCGGTGCGATAGAACGACCAGGCGACCTGCAGGAAGCGGAAGCACATCAAGCCGGAGCCGAGCGGAATGGTGAGGTACACCATCCACATCGGGGCTTCCAGATCGTTGGACTGCTGGCCGGTCTGCCACATCTGGCCGACGAAGGCGGCACCGAAATAGGCAACGATGGCGGTGAAGAGCGCGCCGCATAGAAGACCGAAGGTGATGACGCGCCGGCGCGATCCGCCGGGAAGGATGTTGACCAGCACGTCGACGCCGACATGGATGCCGGTCCGCACGCCGTAAGCGGCGCCGAACTTCGCCATCCAGATGAACATGTAGATGCAGAGCTCCTGCGCCCAGGAGAGGTCGAGCGCCGCAAGCCAGACGAACGTCGCGCGCGCCGGCACGGCCAGGAAAGCCAGGTTGCGGGCTTCCGCCCATTTGGCGATGTCGATCGACAGCCCGGCGCCGTAACGGTGCAGCACGGCAACGAAGATGAGCGACGTCGCGGCCGCGATCATCGTCGCGATCAGCCATTCCTCGAGATGGTCGAGCACACGGTTCAGCACACGCAGCAACTTGGTCCCCCCAGCATCGGCTCGTCATTCTGATGCGAAACGGCCGGGAGTGTGATCACCCCCGACCGTTCGTGTTGTTCTTATTGGGCCGCGGCCGTCAGTTCATCTTGACGTCGAGTTCCTTGGCGACGAGATCGAGCACCTCCTGCCCGACTCGCCCCTTTGCCCATTTATACGTCGGCTGCATCGCTTCCTGCCACGCCTTGCGATCGGCATCGGTCAGATAATGCAGATTGGTCTTTCCGGTCTTCTTGATCGCGACCAGCGCGTCTTCGTTCTCCTGGTGCGCGATCTGGTTGGTGTAGTCGGTCGCGTCCGCCATCGCCTTGTCGAGCTGGGTTCGAATGTCGGGTGGCAGGCCCGACCAGAACTTCGAATTGACGATCACGGCATATTGCAGATGCGCGTGATAGGACACGGTGATGTCCTTCTGCACCTCGTAGAATTTCTGCGTCAGATAGTTGGACGCGGTGTTCTCGCAGCCGTCGACCACGCCGGTCTGCAAAGCTTGATAGACTTCGGAGAACGCCATGATCTGCGGGATCGAGCCGACAAGGCGGAAATACTGGTCGGCGACCTTCGAGCCGGAGATGCGGAACTTGAGGCCCTGGAAGTCGGTCGGCTTTATCAGCGGGCGATTAGAGGAGACCATGTGGAAACCATTGTCCCAATAGGCGAGCCCGGTGATGCCCTTGGCCTCCAGCTTCTGGAACAGCCACTTGCCGACCGTACCCTTCATCGCATTCGCATAGGTCTGGTCATCCTTGAACAGCCAGGGGAGGTCGAGCGCTTCGAACTCCTTGACGCCGAGCGGCGCGAACTTCGCGGTGGAGGGAGCGAGCATCTGCACGGAGCCGAGCTGCAGCGCCTCGATCTCCTCCTTGTCCTTGTAGAGCGTGGAGTTCGGGTACACTTCGACCTTGACCTTGCCGTCGGTGTATTTCTCCGCAAGCTCCTTGAACTTCAGCGCGCCTTTGCCTTTCGGGGTGTCGTTGGCGACGACGTGGCTGAACTTGATGACGATCGGAGTCTGAGCCTGGCCAACGGCAGGAGCGAGAACGAGCGCGGCCGCCGCGACCGCGAGAAGCAGTTTGCGCATGAAGACCTCCCCAACAACCCCAGACAAACCGGGTGCCTTTTTCTTTTCCGGTTTGAGTAGTGGCAGTAATCCGCGAGCCGAACAACTAGACCTAAGCCCAATTTGCCGCAGCCAAGTTATCTTGACGAGCGCTGTTAACGCAACCTCGCACCCGCACCCGTCCCGGGGAACGAGCGCTTATGCCGCATTGCGGCAGCGCATCAATCCTTGCGCTGGGCGACCATGAACAGACGGCGGAACGGGAACAGGGTCTGCCCCGCCGCATTCTTCGGATAGGCCTTCGCCACGCGCGCGCCATAGGCGGCTTCAAATGCGACCTTCTCGTCTCCCTCCAGCACGTCGAGATAGCGCGTCAGCCAAGTCCCCTTGGTCCATTCCTTGACCGGGTTCTCGCCTTCGAGCACCTGCAGATATTCGGTCTCCCAGATGTCGATATTGGCCGACATCGGCGCGAGAAGATCATGATAACAGGCCGGCCCCTCGACCGGCGGCGGCGTGACGAGGTGCTCGACCTTGGAGCGCCACGGACCGTCGAGCGCGGTCTCGCCGATCAGCACATGCGACGGCGCCAGGAAGTTGCGCGGCATCTGCACCGCAAGCATGCCGCTAGGCTTCACCTTCTCCATCACCGAGGGAAACAGTGCCGCATGATTGGGCAACCAGTGCAGTGCGGCATTGGAATAGATCAAGTCGTATTGCCTGCCGGGGCGCCAATGGCCGAGATCCTCATGTGACCATTCCACCTCGGGCGCAGCCTTGCGGCCGGCGGCGACCATCTCGGCCGAGCCTTCGACGCCTGTTACGCTCGCCTCCGGCCATCGCTCCTTGATCAGCTTCGTCACGTTGCCGGCGCCCGCGCCGAGATCGGCAATCGTGCGCGGGCCAAAATCCGGGATCCGCATCAGGAGGTCCACAGCAGGCCGGAGCCGATGGCCGGAGAATTTCAGATATTGCTGCGGATCCCAGACCATCGCTCAACGCCTTTTCTTTTTGCTGTTTCCTTCGCCAAGGCTCTTGTCCTTGGTCAAGGCTCTTGGTTACCACTGCTCGTCCCGGTCGGGCAAATCGCCCCGAGCGGGACGGGACGGGAACGAGCAGCAACAAGCAAGAAAACAACCAAGAGAGCGTGCGACCATGGACCTCGGGCTCAAATCGAAAACCGCAGTCGTCACCGGCGCGAGCATCGGCATCGGCCGTGCCATCGCCAAGGGCCTGGCCGCCGAAGGCGTGCGCGTCGTCGGCGTGGCGCGGCGCACCGACCTGCTTGCAGAGCTGGTGAAGGAGGTCGGTGGCGGACTGATCACGCCGCTCGAGCAGGACGTCATGGCGAAGGACGCGGCGGAGCGGATCGCGGCCTTCGCGGTGAAGGAGCTCGGCCATGTCGACATCCTCATCAACAATGCCGGCGGCAGCCGTCCCCTCCCCGTCGATGCGCCCGACAGCAAATGGGACGAGGCGATCGCGCTGAACTTCACCAGCTACCGCCGCATCGCGCATGCCCTGCTGCCGCAGATGATCGCGCGCAAATGGGGCCGCATCGTCAACATCACCGGCAAGTCCGAGCCGGAAGGCCTCAACGCCGCCTTCGCTGCCAAGGCCGCCGTACACGCCTGGGCCAAGGGCCTGTCGCGCGAGATCGGCGAGCACGGCATCACCATCAACTGTATCCCGCCCGGCCGCATCATGAGCGAACAGATCCGCCGCAACTACGCACCCGACTATCGCGAGCGGTTTGCGGAAGAGGAGATCCCGGTCGGCTATTGGGGCGAGCCGGAGGATCTGGCAGCGCTCGCGGTGTTTCTGGCGTCACCTGTCGCAAGGTACATCACGGGGACAGTGATCCCCGTGGATGGGGGCCTGCGGCGGTATCAGTTTTAGAGGCACACTCGCTGGGAATGATGGGAACGCCCGTATCATCTGCATTCGCGAGCAGCGGGTTCCGCGCAAAGCGTCGGTTCGATGCAGGAACGGTCGGTCGGCCAACACGTTGTCTCCTATATAGAAGGAGAAAACCATGAGCGTTGAAGGCAAGATCAAGGAAGGCGCAGGTTACATCAAGGAAGAGATGAACGAGCACGGCAAGGATCCCGAGAGTCAGCGCAAGGCTCAGGAGGGGCGCGACCTCCGGAACGAGGGCCGGATGGAAGACGGCAAGCCCCCGAAGACCACAAAGCCCGGCACCGGCCACTAGTCCGATCCGATTCAGAACCGCCTCCGACCGCCGTCGGGGGCGGTTTTAGTTTGGAGCCTGGAGGGGCGCAGGAACATGGGCCTGATCCCGTCGTTGCTCCAGCCTCACTCGAGGAAAGTTCATGTCCAGGAAACCGCTCGCCGAGATCGCGAAAGAAATGGCCGGGATCGACATCGCCATTCTTTCCACCCATACCGAGAACGGCGAGATCGCCAACCGTCCGATGAGCAACAATGGCGATGTCGCCTATGACGGCACGTCCTACTACTTTGCGTATGAACAGACGCGCACCGTCTCGGACATCCAACGAAACCCGAAAGTCGCGCTCGGGTTTTCGTCAGAAGCGGGCCTTTTTTCGAACGGCATCTATGTCGCCGTCGAAGGGACCGCCGAATTGATCCGGGACAAGGCGGCCTTCCAGCAACATTGGACCAGCGATCTCGACAAATGGTTCGACCGCGGCATCGACACGCCGGGCATCGTGCTGATCAAGGTCAAGGCGAGCCGCGTCACGTATTGGCAGGGTAACCAAGAGGGTCAAGTCCGGCTCTGATCGGCACGGTCGATGCGGCGTTTCCTTCAGTGGTTCTTCCGCAATCGCGAAACAGGCGCCATCACCATCGCGCAATGGCCCAATCTTCTGCTTTGGATCGTGCTCGTCGCAGGCGTTCTGCTCTGGCTCTGGCCTTCCGCAGGCAAGGCGAGCGTCGGCTTGACCATCGTCGTGAAAGGCGGACTCATCATCTGGGGCGCGGACGAGATCATCCGCGGCGTCAACCCTTGGCGGCGCTGTCTCGGCGCTGCCGTGATCGTCTACGAACTCGTGACCCTCCTGCCGTGAACGTGAACATGAGTGATCGGCAACGCCGCTCGGCGTACGTCATCCCTGTCCCGCCGGCGGGACCACATACAGCGTCAGCGCGAACACTGCGTAGATGAAGACCATCAGCGCGCCGACGAACCATGCCGAGCGTCCGCTTGCCGTGATGAAGGCCGACGTGACCGTCGCAATCATCACCATGGTCACGGCTCCCGGCCAGAACTGCAGGTCCAGCGGCTTCGGCCCCACGACATAGCTGAGCAGCACCAGCGCGGGCGCAACGAACAGCGCGATCTGCGAGGCGCTGCCGAGCGCGATGCTGACGGCCATGTCGAGCCGGTCCTTGCGGGCCGCGCCGAAGGCCACGGCAAATTCCGCGGCGGCGCCGACCAGCGAGACGACGATGAAGCCGACGAAGGCCGGGCTCATGCCGAAGGTCTCCGCTGCCTTCTGCACCGATTCCACGAAGATCTCGCTGACGAGCGCGACCAGCACCGTGACGACCAACAGCGTGCCCACGGCTACTCCGATCGGCCAGTGCGCCTCCTTGTCGTCGCCGTGATCGGCGCTTGCGAACAATTCCTTGTGCGTCACCAGCGAGAACCACAGGCCGAGCGCGTAAGCGAAGATCAGCAGGATTGAAATGCCGAGGCTCAGCTTGTTGAGGACGGCCCCGCCCTGCGGCAGATGCTCGAGATCGGCGACCGCCGAAGGCGCAAGCAACGCCACGGTCGCCATCAGCAGCAGGCCGGACGAGAGCCGCGCGCCGGCGCGGTTGTACTCCTGCACGTGGTAGCGCAGGCCGCCGAGCAGCAGGCAGGCCCCCAGCATGAAAACCGCGTTGGTGACGATCGCGCCCGCAATCGAAGCCTTCACGAGCATGTACTGGCCGGCGCGCAGCGCCGTGATGGCGATGATCAGCTCCGTCAGATTGCCGAGCGTGGCATTGAGCAGCCCGCCGACAGCATCGCCGGTTTTTGCAGCAACCGCTTCGGTGGCATGGCTGAGCAGAGCCGCCAGCGGCACGATGGCAAGCACGGCCAGCACGAACAGCAGCGTGTGCGAATGCGGCACCGCCGCCTCGGCCACCAGCACGATGGGGACGAACACCAGCATCCAGAGCAAAGGTGTATTCCGGATCTCCCTGAGCAGAGTTCGCATGTCGGCCCCCTTCCATCGGTACGCTCATGGAAAGGTCCGCGGACGTGCTCCGGGAGTATTGATCTGGCTCAACGGGAGGCTGGCAGATGCGCCCCGCCACGCGGCCTGACGAGCACATCGCGGAGGACGAAAGCGCGCTTTGGCCCACCCCCGCTCGCAACCAGTGCCTCGGTGTTTTGCCCGACGGGTCAACTTCATCGCCGCCGCGAATGTCGCTGCAACGTGCTTTCAAAACCCCTTATGGATCAAGGGCCTTCTACTGTGCATGGGGTTGTTTTTCGATTTTTTGCTTGGCCCCCGAGCAAAAAAAAGTACACCCAGCCTCTCACCCCGCCTGCAGGATCTCCGCAATCGCCGCGCCCGCGGCGATGGTGCCGAGCTTGCCGCCGACGTCGCGTGTCGCGCGGCCCTCGCCGATCGATCTGGCCACCGCCGCCTCGATCGCGCGCCCGGCCTCTTCGTAGCGGACGGCGCCGGTCCTCTCGCCGTGCCAGCCGAGCAGCAACGCGGTCGACAGGATCAGCGACACCGGATTGGCGACGTCCTGTCCGGCGATATCGGGCGCCGAGCCGTGCGCGGCCTGCGCCATGGCGTAGCGGTCGCCGACATTGAGCGAACCGCCGAGGCCGAGGCTGCCGGAGAGCTCGGCAGTGAGATCGGACAGGATGTCGCCGAACATGTTGGTGGACACGATGACGTCGAAACGGTCGGGGTTGCGCACCACATGCGCCATCATGGCATCGACCAGGATGTCGTCGACGGCGAGCCCGGGATAGTCCTTGGCCGCCGCGCGGCAGATGTCGAGGAACATGCCGTCGCCGATCTTGAGCACATTGGCCTTGTGCACGATGGTGAGGTGCCTGCGCCGCTTCATCGCCAGCCGGCAGGCGGCGTGCGCGATGCGCTCGCAGCAGAGGCGCGTGATCCGTCGCAGCGAGATCACGACGTCTGATGTGACCAGCATCTCGCCATTGCCTTGCTCCAGATTGCGATCGGCATAGAAGCCTTCGGTGTTCTCGCGAACCACGACGAGGTCGAAGTCGCCGAGCCGGCCGGGCCGCCCCGCATAGGTGCGCGCCGGCCTGACATTGGCGTAGAGGTCGAGGTTCTTGCGGAAGTGCTTGGACGGATTGATCTCGCCATGCGCCTCGTCCTTGAAGTCGAAGGTCGCGGTCGGCCCCAGGATCAGGCCGTCGGCGGCGCGGACGATGTCGAGCAGCTCGGGGCGCACCGTCGTGCCAAACTGTTTCAGGCTGGCATGCCCGACCGCATGCTCCTCCAGCCGAAGGTTGAGCTGGAAGCGCTCGGAGGCCGCACGCAGCACGCCCGTTGTCGCGGTCGTGATCTCGGGTCCGATACCGTCACCGGGCAGAACGACGATTTGCATGGCGTTTCCCCTGAATTTGCAATCGCGCCGCGATCATACGCCGGCACGCGGCCACATCGCCTTCCCTTCGCGCATACACAGCATGCAAGCATATGCCTGTGGAAGGTGGCCCCACCGTAGTACATGCCGGATGTCCCTCTTGAGCCGCGCCGCCGGAGCCACGCGCCCACGCAATGACAATCACGTTACCCGCCGCCGCGCGCGAGCCCGACCACCCCGTCACCGATGGACTTCCGGCGGCCCAGCGTCGCTGGGCGATCGCGGCGATCTTCACCGCGCTGGCGATGGCTTCGCTCGACACCGCGATCGCCAACATCGCGCTGCCCGCCATTGCCGCCGATCTGCACGTCTCGCCGGAGCAGTCGGTGTGGGTCGTCAATGTCTACCAGATCGCGCTGGTGGCAACGCTGCTGCCGCTCGGGGCGCTCGGCGAGATCGTCGGGCACCAGCGGATCTATCTCGGCGGCCTGATCCTGTTCACCATCGCCTCGCTGCTCTGCTCGGTGGCGTGGTCGCTGGACAGCCTGCTGGTCGCCCGCACGCTGCAGGGCCTCGGCGCCAGCGGCATCATGAGCGTCAACACCGCGCTGGTGCGCTTCGTCTATCCCGGCAGGATGCTCGGCCGCGGCTTCGGTCACAACGCGCTGGTGGTCGCGACCGCCTTCACGTTCGGGCCGTCGATTGCGTCGGCCATCCTCGCGATCGGGCCGTGGCCGTGGCTGTTTGCCGTCAACATACCCTTTGGCCTCATCGCCATCGGCATCGGCGTTGCGATGCTGCCGAAGACGCCGCGCGCCGATCACGGTTTTGATTTTCTCGGCGCGGTGCTGGCATCGGCCTGCCTCGGCCTGTTCATCACCGGCATCGGCAGCGCCGCGCACAATCTGTCGCCGGTGGTCGTGGGCATCGAGCTGGTCGCCGCGCTCGCGCTCGGCTTCATCCTGACCCGCCGGCACGCCGACCATCCGGCGCCAATGCTGCCGATCGACCTGTTCGCGCGGCCGATGTTCGCGCTGTCGGCAGCGACGGCCGTCTGCTCCTTCGCCGTGCAGGGCCTCGCCTTCGTCTCGCTGCCGTTCTACTTCGAGGACGTGCTCGGGCGCTCGCAGGTCGAGACCGGCTTGTTCATGACGCCATGGCCACTGGTGGTCGGCATCATGGCGCCGATCGCGGGGCGCCTGTCCGACCGCCACGCGGTCGGCCTGCTCGGCGGCATCGGCCTCGTGCTGCTCGGCCTCGGCATGGCGCTGCTCGCGATGCTGCCGTCCAATCCGGCCATTCCCGATATCATCTGGCGGATGGTGATCTGCGGCATGGGTTTTGGTTTTTTCCAGGCGCCCAACATGAAAGCCGTGATGTCCAGCGCGCCGCCGCACCGTAGTGGCAGTGCTTCCGGCATCGTCGCCACCGCGCGGCTGACGGGGCAAACGACGGGGGCAGCGCTCGCCGCCGCCTGCTTCGCACTCGCGGGCCACGACGGCGCGACGGTGGCGCTCGCGCTTGGAGCGGGCTTCGCCGCGCTCGGCAGCGTGATGAGCTTCTTGCGGCTGGCGGTGAAGTAAGCCCTTCAGACCGGGTGCCGGGCAGCGGTCGCGTCGATCGTCGCAGCGGCCGGGATGACCGCCTCGTCATCGAGCGCGGCGAGGCGCGCGTCGATGGCATCGATGACCTTGCGCGAGAACGGCCCGAGATGCGCATAGGCCGCGATCATCTGCACCGCGATGCGCGCCGACGAGGTATCGCGCTTGGCGCAGTTCATGAAGGTCTGCCACAACGGCCCGCGCGCCTCGGGGATCGCGGTGATCACGCGATGCACGGTCTCCATCGCCCCGACCCGCGAGCGGATGTCGCCCTCCGCAAGCTCGTGACGCTGCCGCGAGCGGTCGAGCAGCGTCATCAGCTTGTCCACGCGTCCGGCATAGGCGGCCGGGCTATAGACGCGCTCCAGCACGGTCCTGTAGTCCATCAGGATATCCCGCAACGGCCGCACCGGATCGAAATTGATGCCGCTGGTGCACTGGTCGCCGCCTTTCGTCGACGCCAGATCGTGGTCGGCGTGCAGCCGTCCCTCCTTCTCCAGTCGCCGCGTCAGCTGCGTGTTGGGCAGCGCATAGAGCAGCCCGACCATGGCGACGGGGATCGCGGCCTCCTCGATGAAATCGATCATCGCCTCGGCCATCGAGACCTTCTCGTTGTCGAAGCCGACGATGAAGCCGGCGGTGACCAGCATGCCCGCCGCGTAGATCTTGTGGATGCTCTCGGCGATGTTGCGCCGCGTGTTCTGCTTCTTGCGCATCGCGACCAGCGTCGCCGGATCCGGGCTTTCGATGCCGACGAAGATGCCGAAGAAATTAGCCGCGCCCATCAGTTCCAATAGCTCGGGATCGTCGGCGAGATTGACCGAGGCCTCGGTCGACAGCTCGAAGGGATAGTTGTGGGCGCGCTGCCATTCGGCGAGCTGGGGCAGGAACTGGCGCAGCGACTTCTTGTTGCCGATAAAGTTGTCGTCGACGAAGTCGAGATGGCCGCGGTAACCCATCTGGTAGAGCGTCTCGAGCTCGACGAACATCTGCTCGGTCGTCTTGGTCCTGGGCACGCGGCCGTAGAGCTCGATGATGTCGCAGAACTCGCAGGTGAACGGACAGCCGCGCGAATATTGTACACCGAGATAGAGATAGTCTTCGAACCTCAAGAGGTCGAAGCGCGGCACCGGCGTCCTGGTGACGTCGGCCTGGAATTTCGGCGCGGTGAACACGCCGGAGCGCTGTCCGTTCTCCCAGGCCGCGATGAACTCGTCGATGACGCCCTCGGCCTCGCCGAGCACCTGGAAGTCGGCCTTCTCGTAGATGTGGGGGCTGGAGGTCGGATCGGGACCGCCGACGACGACCGGCTTGCCGGCCGCGCGGCACTGCTCGATCAGGCGCAGGGTGTCGGCCTGCTGCGGCAACATGCCGCCGGTGAAGACGACATCGGCCCAGGCGAGATCCTCGTCACCGAACGCTTGCGTGTTGCAGTCGATCAGCCGGATGGTCCAGCTCTGCGGCAACATCGCAGCGACCGTGATCAGGCCGAGTGGAGCCGCAGGCCGCCGAACGCCCATCAGCTTGCAGGATTCGCCAAAGCTCCAGAACGACTCCGCCGTGAACAGCGGATAGAGCATCAGCACATTGCAGGGGCTCGGCACGATCATGGAACTCCTAAAAGCGTCGCCCCAGTGTAGCAAAGCATCGCGGCGTTGCACCCCGACAATGGTGGCAAACTTCGCCGATAGATGCGACGGGAACATGCCGGGCGTCGCCTCAGACCGCGTCCCTGGCGGCGAGAGAGGATCTCGCTCGGGCCGGGCTCGTTCCGGCCGCGACACCGCTCCTCCCATCATCTTCCCATGCCGCGAAAATATTCGGCATCGACCCCTCGGACTGTTGATTTGAACAGTTCCAGTTTGCCGGACAGATTGCGCCCCGGAGTTCAATCGGTGGATTGGGCCAATCAGGGGACTGCGATGGCAAACCTAATAATCAACGGAAAAACCTTCACCCTCGACGTCGAGCCGGATACGCCACTGCTCTGGGCGATCCGCGAGAATGCCGGCCTGACCGGCACCAAATACGGTTGCGGCATTGCACAATGCGGCGCCTGCACCGTTCACATCGAGGGCGTTGCCACCCGCTCCTGCGGCGTCTCGGTCAGCGAGGCCGAGGGCAAGAAGATCACCACGATCGAGGGACTTTCTTCGGGCGACACGCTGCACAAGGTGCAGGAGGCCTGGATTGCCCAGGACGTGCCGCAATGCGGCTATTGCCAGAGCGGCATGATCATGGCGGTGGCGGCACTGCTGAGCGAGAAGCCGAAACCGACCGACGCCGATATCGACGAAGCCATCACCAATATCTGCCGCTGCGGCACCTTCCAGCAGGTGCGCGAAGCGATCCACACGATCGCAAGCGCTTAAGGGAGCCGCCCCATGAACAAGCATGTTTCTCCCAAGATGAACCGCCGCGCCTTCGTCATCGGCAGCGCCACGCTGGGTGCAGGCCTTGCTATCGGCCTCGACATCCCCTTCGGTGGCCCCGCCGTGGTCCGTGCGGCCGACGGCTCGCCGGAAATCGGCGCCTGGGTCGTGGTCAGGCCCGACGACACCGTGGTGATCCGCATCGCCCGCTCCGAGATGGGCCAGGGCTCGCTGACGGGCCTTGCCCAGCTCGTCGCCGAGGAACTCGAATGCGACTGGACCAAGGTCACGACAGAATATCCGACGCCGGGCCAGAGCGTCGCCCGCAAGCGCGTCTGGGGCGATTTCTCCACCGGCGGCAGCCGCGGCATCCGCTCCTCGCAAGACTATGTCCGCAAGGGCGGCGCCACCGCGCGCGTAATGCTGATCCAGGCCGCCGCCGACGCGTGGAAGGTGCCGGCCTCCGAATGCGCCGCCGAGAACAGTGTCATCACCCATAAGCCCTCGGGCCGGACCACGACCTACGGCAAAGTGGCTGAGGCTGCGGCAAAGCTGACGCCGCCGGCCGAGGTCAAGCTGAAGGATCCCAAGGACTGGAAGCTGATAGGCAAAGGCGTGAAGCGGCTCGACACCGTCGACAAGACCACCGGCGCCATGATCTACGGCGCCGACGTCAAGCTGCCGAACATGCTGAACGCCGCGATCAAGGACTGCCCGGTGTTCGGCGGCAAGCTCAAGAGCTATGACGAAGCCAAGATCGCCGGCATGAAAGGCGTCAAGAAGGTCGTCAAGGTCGGCGACACCGCGGTCGCCGTGGTCGCCGACACCTGGTGGCACGCCAAGACCGCGCTGGAGGCATTGCCGATCGTCTGGGACGAAGGCGACAACGCAAAAGTCTCCAGCGAGTCGATCGCGAAATGGCTGGCGGAGGGCCTCAACAACGATCAACCGGCCTATGTCGGCAACAAGAACGGCGACGCCAAGGCGGCAATTGCGAGTGCGGCGAAGAAGATCGAGGCCGTCTACTCCTATCCCTACCAGAACCACGCCACGATGGAGCCGATGAACGCCACCGCGCTCTACACCGCGGACAAATGCGAGGTCTGGTGCGGCACGCAGAACGGCGAAGCGGCGTTCGCCGCGGTGCTGGAGGCCTCAGGCCTGCCGGCCGACAAGTGCGACGTCCACAAGGTGATGCTGGGTGGCGGCTTCGGCCGTCGCGGCCAGACCGACTATGTCCGCCAAGCCGTGATGATCGCCAAGCAGATGCCGGGCACACCGATCAAGCTGTTGTGGTCGCGTGAAGAGGACATGGCCCACGGCAGGTATCACCCGATCACCCAGTGCAAGATGACCGGCGCGTTCGATGCCAACAACAATCTGGTCGCGCTGCACTACCGCCTGTCCGGGCAGTCGATCCTGTTCTCGCTGCGCCCCGAAGCGCTGCAGAACGGCATGGACCCCGCGGCATTCCAGGGCGTCGCCCAGTCGGGCGAGGCCGCGTTCGGCTATTCGGTGCCGAACCTGCTGGTCGAGCATGCGATGCGCAACCCGCACGTTCCGCCCGGCTTCTGGCGCGGCGTCAACGTCAATCACAATGCGATCTACATGGAGTGCTTCATGGACGAGCTGGCCCAGGCCGCAGGCCAGGACCCGCTCGAATTCCGCCGCAAGCTGATGGGCAACCATCCCAAGCATCTGGCGGTGCTCAATGCGGTCGCCGAGAAGATCGGCTGGGACAAGCCGGCGCCGCAGGGCGTCTATCGCGGCATCGCCCAGGTCATGGGCTATGGCAGCTATGTCGCCGGCGCCGCCGAGATCTCGGTGACCGACGGCAACAAGATCAAGGTGCATCGCATCGTCGCTTCCACCGATCCCGGCTACGTCGTCAATCCGGCGCAGGTGGAGCGGCAGATCGCGGGCTCCTTCGTCTATGGCCTCTCCGCGCTGTTCTACGGCGGCTGCACCGTCAAGGACGGCAAGATCGAGCAAACCAACTTCGACACCTATAACTCGATGCGCATCAGCGAGATGCCAAAGGTCGAATCGGTGATGGTGCCGAGCGGTGGGTTCTGGGGCGGTGTCGGCGAGCCCACCATCGGCGTCGCAGCGCCCGCCGTGCTCAATGCGTATTTCGCCGCGACGGGCAAACGCATCCGCTCGGTGCCGCTGCGCGACCAGAACATCACCTTCGCCTGAGAAACTCCGCGGCGGTCACGACGGCCGCCGCGGCACACTTCCTTTTGGACAAGCCTCATGAATGTGCCGGTGACACGGCGGAATGCCGTTCTCGGCATCACCGCCGCGGCCACATCGCTCGCCACACCTTCGATCCTGCGTGCGCAATCGGCAGGCCGCATCGTCGTGATCGGCGGTGGCTTCGGTGGCGCGGCCTGCGCGCGTGCGCTCAAGCGCGCCGACACGAAGCTGCAGGTTGCGCTGATCGAGCCGAACAAGGTCTTCACCTCCTGCCCGTTCAGCAACGAGGTGATCGCCGGCCTGCGCGAGATGGAGGCGCAACAATTCGGCTATGACAAGCTCGCCGCCGACGGCATCACCGTGATCGGCCAGGCGGCCGCGAAGATCGAGCCGCAGCAGCGGAGCGTCACGACGGCCGATGGCACAGTGTTGACCTATGATCGTCTCGTGCTCTCGCCCGGCATCGACTTCCATGGCGAAGCCCTGCCCGGCTACGACGACGCCGCATCGGAGAAGATGCCGCACGCCTGGAAGGCCGGCGCACAGACATTGCTGCTGCGCAGGCAGCTGGAAGCGATGGCCGATGGCGGCACGGTCGTCATTGCCATCCCGGCCAATCCCTCGCGCTGCCCGCCGGCACCCTACGAGCGCGCCAGCCTGATCGCGCATTACCTGAAGATGAAGAAGCCGCGCTCGAAAGTACTGATCCTCGATGCCAAGGATAGTTTCTCCCAGCAGCGGCTGTTCGAGAAGGCGTGGAAGGAGCTCTACGGCGACATGATCGAGCGCATCGGCTTGTCGCAGGGCGGCCGCGTCACCTCGGTCGATCCGGCGACCATGACCATCGTCACCGAATTCGGCAATTACACGCCTGACGTCGCCAACGTCATCCCGCCGCAGCGTGCAGGCCGCATCGCCGAGATCGCGGGTGCGGCGGACCACACCGGCTGGTGTCCGATCGATCCTGTGACGTTCGAGTCAAAACTCGTCAAGAACATCCATATCATCGGCGATGCCTGCCTCGGCGGCGGCATTCCCAAATCGGCGTCGGCCGCAAGCGGTCAAGGCAAGGCCTGCGCCGCGGCCATCGCGAGTCTCCTTGCCGGCCGCGCCCCAGAGGCGCCGCGGCTCACCGGCGTCTGCTACAACATCGTTGCCCCCGGTTACGGATTTTCGCTCGCCGGCAATTACCAGCCGAAGGGCGACATCTATGCCGAGGTCGAGGGCGGCGCGACCAGCCCGGTCGATGCGCCGCGCGAGTTGCGGGCCCGCGAAGCGACTGAGGCGGAGCGCTGGTTTCAAACCCTCACGGCGAACACCTTTGGCTAGAGCATCCGTCCATATCGCTGCGCTGATCGCCGCAAGTCTCGCTCTTTCGTGGACTGCACGCGCGGAAGGGCTTGTCCCCTTTGAGATCATCGGCGATGGCATTCCAATCTCGCTCACCGGCGCGCCCGGCGAGGCTGCGCGGGGACGGGCGCTGGTGCTCGCGCGCACCACGACCTGCATCCTCTGCCATTCCGGCCCATTCCCTGAAACCCGGTTCCAGGGTGATCTCGCGCCCGACCTCACCGGCGCCGGGAACCGCTGGACGGCAAGCCAGTTGCGACTTCGACTGGTCGATGCGTCGCGATTCAACGCACAGACCATCATGCCGTCCTACTATCGCAACGACGGCCTCGTGCGCGTAGGCCGCAATTTCACCGGCAAGCCGATCTTGTCGGCCGCGGAGATCGAGGACATCGTGGCCTTTCTTGCAACGCTTCGCGACTAGGACTGTTCATGCCAACCACGCGACGACAATTTTTGAACCTTGCCGGAGGTGTGACGGTCGCCGGGACGATCCCCATCGTCACCCTGCGTCCGCTTCACGCAACGCCCGCAATGCTCAACAACGCGATCCGCAACGTCGTCGGCGAAGCACAGATTCGGACCGGCAGGGTGAAGCTCGACATTCCACCGCTGGTCGAGAACGGCAACACGGTCCCGATGACGGTGAGCGTCGCGAGCCCGATGACGGCTGACGAATACGTCAAGAGCATCCACGTCTTCAACGAGAAGAACCCGCAGCCGAACATCGGCAATTTCTATCTCACCCCCTCCTCCGGCCGGGCCCAAATCTCGACCCGGATCCGTCTCGCCGACACCCAGAAGGTGGTCGCGATCGCCCGCCTGTCCGACGACACCCTCCGGCAGGTCGCCGCCGACGTCGTCGTGACGCTGGCCGCCTGTACCGAGGAGATGAATTGATGGCCGCGCTCATCAACGTTCCCGCCAAGGCCAAACGCGGCGATGTCATCGAGATCCGCGCGCTGACCTCGCACATCATGGAGACGGGCTTTCGCCACACAGCCGACGGCAAGCTTGTGCCGCGCGACATCATCACGAGCTTCACCTGCCGCTACAACGGCACCGAGATCTTCCGTGCCGATCTGTTTCCGGCGATCGCCGCGAATCCATACTTGTCTTTCTTCACCGTGGCCAAGGAGAGCGGCAAGTTCGAGTTCGAATGGATCGGCGACAACGGCTATTCGTCCACCGCATCGGCATCGATCACCGTCGAATGAGCGATTGGCGCGCGATAGCGGCGGCGGCATTGTTCGCCGCGGCCCCGGCCCTGCTCGCCGGCGAAATTCCGCCCGATGCGCGCCGGTCCGGCTATTCCTTCATGGGGCCGGAGACGCGCGCGATGCAGGATGACGACACCTCCAATCCCGGCATGCTGTTCGTGCTCGACGGCGAGGCGTTGTGGGCCAAGAAGACCGGCAGCGCGGAGAAAGCCTGCGCGGATTGCCATGGCGATGCGCGCGGCAGCATGAAGGGGGTCGCGGCGCGCTACCCGGCCATCGACAAGGCGCTCGGCCGCCCCGTCACGCTCGACCAGCGCATCAACCTCTGCCGGGCCAATCACCAGCAGGCCACGCCCCTGCCTTACGAGAGCCGCGACCTCCTGGCGCTTTCCGCTTTCGTCGCCCATCAATCGCGCAGTGTCGCGATCACCGCTGGCGATGATCCGCAGGCAAGGCCCTTCGTCGAGCAAGGCCGCGACCTGTTCATGCGGCGGGAGGGGCAGCTCAACCTCGCCTGCACCAATTGCCACGACGACAATTTCGACAGGCGCCTCGCGGGCGCACCGATCACGCAAGGACAGCCCACCGGCTATCCGCTCTACCGGCTGGAATGGCAAACGCTGGGCTCGCTGGAGCGGCGCTTGCGCAGCTGCATGAGCGGCGTGCGCGCCCAGGCCTATGATTACGGCTCGCCCGAGCTGGTCGCGCTCGAGCTTTATTTGATGTCGCGGGCACGCGGCCTGCCGATGGAGACGCCTGCTGTGCGGCCCTGAAGCGAAAGCGGCCGGCACTTGCCGGCCGCTTCGCGGAAGTTCGCGCCGTCTTCTACTCCGCCGGCGCGGCCGACATTTCCGGATGCGCGGCATAGGGTGCGCTGGTGCCGAGCCTGCTGGCCGCGAACAGGCCGGCGGACATCACGGCGTAGGCGAGCGCAACCGCGGGCGTGACGCCGAAGCCACCGCCGATGCCGACGGCCTCGCCGTGCATGAAGCCGAAATAGGTCAGGACCGCACCGACCAGCGCGAAGGCGGACGCCTTCTCGAAATCGCGCTCGATGACGAAGACACCGATCGCACCGAGAATGAGGCCGCCGAGGATGGAGCCGCCGCCCATCACTTCGAGGCCGTGATAGAACACGCCCTGCTGCGGCAGCGCGGCGATCGCGGCAGCTTTGACGGCGTCGGCCTTGTCGGCGGCCATGCCGCCGACACTCGCCGCCGCATTCATGGTCGAGCCCAGCATGGTGTCGATCTGCAGCTTGGCCCAGGCGGCCAGATGCGGCGTCAGCGCCAGCACGATCGCGGGCGCGTGCTTGACCGGCGTGGTCTGGAACGCCTGCGCGCCGATCAGCATGCCGATGTAGAGCAGGATCGGCGAGATCGCGACGACTGGCACGAGCGCCAGCAGTACCGAGATGATGCCGAACCAGGCCAGCACGATCACCATGAGGCCGGTCGCGGCCGAATAGCCGATCCGGCCGCCCATCGCCTTCCAGCCGGGATGGCCGATATAGACGGCGTTGATGAAGGGATTGCCCATCAGGCAGCCGACCAGGCTGACAACGCCGTCGGCGGTCAGCACGCGCGTGGTCGGATATTCGTCGCCGGCGGCTTCCGCGCTCTCGACATTGTCCATGGCCTCGACGAGGTCGTAGATGCCGAACGGAATCGCTGTGACGAGAATGACGCCCAGGAATTCGAAGCCGGAGAACACGTAGCCGACGGCGGGAATCGGCACCGAGAAGCCGAAATTGGCGAAAGCTGCGCCGACGCCCGCGACGCTCAATCCGCCGAGGCCGAGCCCGAACAGGTTCGATCCCCAGGCGATGATCATGCCGGCGGCGATGGCGACGAGGCCAGCAGGTATGCCGCGCCAGTATTTGACACCGCCGAACCAGCTCACGAGGATGATGGCGAAGCAGACGAGGCCGATCTGCGGCGTCATGTACATTTCCAGCGCCGGCCGCATCGAGATGAAGGTGACGGAAACGCCGGCGAGCGTGCCGAGCAGCGCCGCGCGCGGCGTGATTTTTCGAATGAACGGAGCAATGAAGCCGCCGATCATCAGGATGAAGCTCTGGAAGAACACCCAGACGAGCCCCGCCGACCAGCCCTTGAGCGGATCGCCCGTCTTCAGCGTGATCGGCAGCATGATCACGAAGGTGACGATGAACATGTGCGGCACGCTGACGCCCGAGGGTAGCGCGCAGACGTCATCGCGGCCGGTCTTCTGTGCGAGGCGATAGGCGAGATAAGCGTAGTAGAAGGTCGACAGGCACATCATCAGCCCGAGCGCGGGCAGGATGCGGCCGAACACGAGGCTGTCAGGCATCTTCAGAACGAAACGCAGCAGGCCCGTGAGCACCAGCATGTTGACGAGGATGTTGGTGCCGAAGCCGAAAAACGCGTTCCAGTCGCCCGATGTCCAAAGTGCCGGCTTGAATCCGGGTTTGCCGGCCGTCCCCGTCAATGTGCTCATGATGTCACCCCTGAAATGGTCGAAGTCTTCATTGCCTCCAAGACTTCGGCGGAGCCCGCGACCCAGCCGAAAATGCCGCCCTGGGCCTTGATCATCTTCAGGCCCATCTCGTGAAACTCGGGGAAGTAGGACGCGCAACCGTCGGAGATGACGACGCAGCGGTAGCCGCGGTCGTTGGCCTCGCGCACGGTGGTGTTGACGCACACCTCGGTGGTGACGCCGCACACCAGGAGATTCTCGATGCCGTATTTCTCCAGCACGTCCGTGAGCTCGGTGGCGTAGAACGCGCCCTTGCCGGGCTTGTCGATCACGATCTCGCTGTCGAGCGGATAGAGCTCGGGGATGATGTCATGGCCGGCCTCGCCACGAATGAGAATGCGGCCCATGGGACCGGGATCGCCGATCCGAAGGCTCGGCGCGCCGCGTTCGACCTTTGCGGGCGGCGCGTCGGAGAGATCGGGCAGATGGCCCTCGCGGGTGTGGATCACCAGCATGCCGGTGTCGCGCGCGGCTTGCAGCACCGCGCCGATCGGCTTCACCGCGCGCGCGAGCTGGCTGACGTCATTGCCGAGTGTCTCACCGAAGCCGCCGGGCTCCATGAAGTCGCGCTGCATGTCGATGATGAGAAGCGCGGTAGCAAGCCAGTCGAGCCTGATCGGCTCGGGCTCGGCGCCGATGACGCCCCATGTCCGCTTGCTCGAGTCCAGCATGACGCCCGCCCCTCGCGAGAACTCTCTTTGTCAGGAGTTCTGCAAGCGCCGTGCCATTGTGTACAATTGCGATGGAGCGCCGTTCGCTGGGGAATTCGTTGTGCAGTCAGAAACTTACGCCGAAGATCGGTGTATGCTCATTCGCTGTGCGACGGCTTTGCGAACGGCATTTGCCTAAGGGATGGGCGGTCTCGCGTGTGGCGACGACACCTTGCGGCTACCGCGCCGCCCCATACAGCCGCCGATACTCTTCCTCATACGGCGCATAGGACTCCTTCAGCGTCGCCATGTTCAGCAGCATGGTCGCGACCACCGCGCCGGCCTTGTCGAACACCCGCGTCCTGGCCCAGGCGCTTTCGGTGCGGCGGCTGCCGGAGAGCGCGACCACCTCACGCTCGACCTCGTACTCCTCACCCTCGAACAGCGGCCCCTTCATCAGCCGGATCTCCTGGTCGGCGAACAGGCCGACGGCCGGGCCCTTGGTGGGCAACGGATCGTCCTTGGAGCGGTACTGGAACAGCACGCTCAGCATCTCCATTGGAATGATCGGCTTGCCCCACGGATTGTCGGCGCCGGAATAATAGGGCGAGTTCTCGGTGATGACGGCAAGCTTCTGGCGCAGCGAGAAGGGATAGAGGTCGCCCATCATCTGGTCGAACGCCATCCGCACCGTCTGCCGCTTGCTCGTGTGCGCGACCTTCACATCGCGCAGGATCACGGGGTCGGTGAGCGGCTTCAGTTCGCCCAGGCGTGCCTCGAGCGCGGTTGCAGCACGCGATTCACCGACGGATGCGGTGCCGCGCAGCACCTCGGTGCCGTCGCGCTTGACCATCTGGATCTGGCACTGGCTCGTCCCCTGCAGCGGCTTCAACAGGATCGCCTGCACCTCCTCGCCCTCGTAGCAGACGCTGCGGTAATGCGCCGACAGGCAGCCGGTCTCGAACCAGGCTTGCCCCCACAATCGCGCGCCGAGCGGAGCGAACTGGCTGAAATGGGTGGGCCCTTCGATCGTGCCGCCCTTGAAGCCGAGCTTCTGCGCGGTGGCGTCGTCGTGGATGGAGGCGTGCGCGTCGTAGGTTTGCGCCTGAAGCATCTGGCGCGGCTGGCGCCACGGCCCGATCAGGGCCTCGGCTGTCTCGGTGATCTCAGTCTCGAATGCGTTCGCAGCCATGATGTCCTCCACAGACAGCCATGACTAGCAGGAGCGCCACGGATGCGGCTAGCCGTATTGACTTCGCCCACCCATGCTTTTGACTGCAACCATCCGCTTCGCAAGCCGCGTCTCTTTTCGCGGCGCAAAATCCCCGCCAGACCAAGAAGAACAAGGACTTCCGAAATGACGCTGTTGCAGGTCGAGCTGGACGACAAATACCGGCTCGAATCGAAGCGGATCTTCCTGTCCGGCACGCAGGCTCTGGTGCGACTGCCCATGTTGCAGCGCGAACGCGACCGGCTCCAGGGGCTCAACACCGGCGGCTTCATCTCCGGCTATCGCGGCTCTCCGCTTGGCATGTACGATCACGCGCTGTGGCGCGCGAAGTCGCACCTCCAGCAGCACGACATCGCCTTCGTCCCCGGCCTGAACGAGGATCTGGCGGCGACCGCCGTCTGGGGCAGCCAGCAGGTCGGGCTGTTCCCCGGCGCCAAGGTCGATGGCGTCTTCGGCATCTGGTACGGCAAGGGTCCCGGCGTCGACCGCTCGGTCGATGCGCTCAAGCATGCCAATGCGGCCGGCACCTCGCGCAATGGCGGCGTGCTGGCGCTGGCCGGCGATGACCATGGCTGCCAGTCCTCGACGCTGGCGCATCAGAGCGAGCAGGTGTTCGCGGCGGCGCTGATCCCCGTAATCAATCCGGCAACGCTGCAGGATTATCTCGATCTCGGCCTCTATGGTTTTGCGCTGTCGCGCTTCTCCGGCTGCTGGGTCGGCTTCAAGGCCATCAGCGAAACCGTGGAAAGCTCCGCGTCGATTGACAGCGATCCCAAGCGCATCAAGATCGTCATGCCCGATGATTTCGAGATGCCGCCCGGTGGCCTCAACATCCGCTGGCCCGATCCGCCGCTCGAGGCCGAGAAGCGCCTGTTCGGGCCGAAGATGGCCGCGGTGCAGGCCTTCGCCCGCGCCAACCAGCTCGACCGCATCGTGCTCGACTCCAAGCCGGCGCGGCTCGGCATCGTCGCCACCGGCAAGGCCTATCTCGATCTGCGCCAGGCGCTGGCTGACCTCGGCATCACCGACAAGGACGCGCAGGATCTCGGCCTGCGCATCTACAAGGTCGCACTGACCTGGCCGCTGGAGGAAAGCGGCGCCAGGCGGTTCGCCGAAGGGCTTCAGGACGTGCTCGTGGTCGAGGAGAAGCGCGGCTTCATCGAAGACCAACTGATGCGCATCCTCTACAACATCGACGCCTCGAAGCGCCCGACGATCACGGGCAAGCGCGACGAGCGCGGCGCACCGCTGTTGCCGAGCGAGGGCGAGCTGACGCCGACCATCGTCGCCGGCGCGCTGGTGGCGCGCTTGCGCAAGCTCGGCCATCACAGCCCGGTGCTGGAGCAGCGCCTCGCCCGGCTCGAGGCCTTCGACAATCCCGTCACCACGAGCACGCAGATCAAGCTCGCGCGCACGCCGTTCTTCTGCTCGGGCTGTCCGCACAACACCTCGACGCGCGTGCCCGAGGGCAGCCGCGCCATGGCGGGCATTGGGTGCCACGGCATGGCTCTGAGCATGCCGACCCGCCGCACTGACCTGATCTCGCATATGGGCGCCGAGGGCGTGAACTGGATCGGCCAGTCGCCCTTCACCAGCGAGACGCACATCTTCCAGAATCTCGGCGACGGCACCTACACCCATTCCGGGCTTCTCGCCCTTCGCGCGGCATCGGCGGCCGGCATCAACATCACATACAAGATCCTCTACAACGACGCCGTGGCGATGACCGGCGGTCAGCCGGCCGAAGGCGCCTTCAACGTCGCGCAGATCGCGCACCAGGTCTGGGCCGAGGGCGTCAAGCGGCTCGCCATCGTCTCGGACGACCCCGGCAAGTACCCGGCCGGGAATTACTTCCCGCAAGGCGCGACCATCCACCACCGCCGCGAGCTCGATGCGGTCCAGCGCGAGCTGCGCGACGTCAAGGGTCTTAGCGTCATCGTCTACGACCAGACCTGCGCCGCGGAGAAGCGTCGCCGCCGCAAGCGCGGGCTCTATCCCGATCCTGCCAAGCGCGCCTTCATCAACGAGCTGGTTTGCGAAGGCTGCGGCGATTGCTCGCAGGCCTCCAACTGCGTCTCGGTGCAGCCGCTGGAAACCGAGTTCGGCCGCAAGCGCCAGATCGACCAGTCGAACTGCAACAAGGATTTTTCCTGCGTCGAAGGCTTCTGCCCGAGCTTCGTCACCGTGCATGGCGGCACGCTGAAGCGGATGAAGACCTCGGCGGTGGATTCCGGCCAGCTGTTCGCCGATCTGCCGCTGCCGCCCGCGCGCGAGCTTGACGGCCCCTACAACATCCTCGTCACCGGCATCGGCGGCACGGGCGTCATCACCATCGGCGCGCTGCTCGGCATGGCCGCCCACGTCGACGGCCGCGGCTGCTCCGCGCTGGATTTCACCGGCCTGTCGCAGAAGAACGGCGCGGTGATGAGCCATGTCCGCATCGCGCCGAGGCCGGAGGACATCTCCGCGGTCCGCATTACCACCGGCGGCGCCGACGTCATCCTCGGCTGCGACATGATCGTCTCGGCAGGTCCCTCCGCGCTCAGCCGCGCCGAGCGCGGCGTGACCAAGGCGTATATCAATGCGGACCTGCAGCCGACCGCGAGCTTTGTGCAAAACCCCGACCTCGACTTCGAGATGGGCACGATGCAGACCGTGCTGCGCGACGCCATCGGCGACAAGAACCTCGACATCATCGACGCCACCGGCATCGCCTCAGCGCTGATGGGCGACAGCATCGCGACCAATCCCTTCATGCTCGGCTTTGCCTTCCAGAAGGGCGCGATCCCGCTGTCGCTGGAGGCCCTGCTCCGCGCCATCGAGATCAACGGCGCCGCGATCGAGATGAACAAGCTCGCCTTCACCTGGGGCCGCCTCGCCGCCCACGACATGTCGCGGGTGCGCAGTGTGCTGCAGTTCAAGAGCCGGGCCGCCGCGCCGACCAAGTCGCTCGACGACATCATCGCGACCCGCGCCGAATTCCTGACCTCCTATCAGGACAAGGCTTACGCCGACCGCTATCTCGCGGCCGTCGCCAAAGTGCGCAAGGCCGAGAGTGCGGCGTCGCCCGCGTCCACGGAGCTGGCCGAGGCCGTCGCGAAGAACCTGTTCAAGCTGATGTCGTACAAGGACGAGTACGAGGTGGCCCGGCTCTATACCGACGGCAGCTTTGCCAGGAAGGTGTCGGAGAAGTTCGACGGCGACTTCACGCTGAAATACCACTTGGCCCCGCCGATCTTCGCCAAGCGCGACAAGACGACGGGACGTCTCCAGAAGCAGGAATTCGGCGGCTGGATGCTCCACGCCTTCCGCGTGCTGGCGAAGCTGAAATTCCTGCGCGGCGGCACGTTCGATCCGTTCGGTCGCACCGAGGAGCGCCGGACCGAGCGCAAGCTGGTCGCGGATTACCTTGCGATGATCGATCAGCGGATGACCGGACTGAAGGCCGAGCAGATCCCGCTGCTGGCACGGCTCGCCCGCGTGCCGGAGACCATCCGCGGCTTCGGGCACGTCAAGGAAGCCAATGTCAAATTGGCGGCAGCCGAAAAGGCGCGGCTGGAGGCGGAGCTGGAGAACAGCCGCTTTGCCGCGGCGGCGGAGTAGCAGTTAGGCGCGAGCCCCTCTCCCCGTCATTGCGAGGAGCCCTTGCGACGAAGCAATCCAGAGTCTTTCCTCAGAGGCAGCCTGGATTGCTTCGCTGCGCTCGCAATGACGGAGGTGGTGGAGCGCGCTCGCTACACACTCAGGGTCATCGCCCGGCTTGATGACCGGGCGATCCAGTACTCCGAGACAGTTGTGGTTGAATCGATAAGTTGTGGCGTACTGGATGCCCCGCTTTCGCGGGGCATGACAGTGGTGGGGATGGCTAGACCGACGTCGTGGCGACGCTCGGCATCGTCGGCGCCCCGCTCCCCTCCGCCAGATGCCTTCCCGCGATATACCCGAACGTCAGCGCCGGCCCGAGCGTGATGCCCGGCCCCGGATAATTGCCGTTCATGATCGAGCCCATATCGTTTCCGCACGCATACAGCCCTGCGACCGGCGTGCCGTCCGCGCGCAACACGCGTCCTTGGGCATCGACTTTCATGCCGATGGCGGTGCCGAGATCGGCGGGGTAGATGCGCATCGCGAAGAACGGCGCGTGGAGGATGGGCGCGACGCAGGGGTTGGGCTTGTGTCGGGCATCGCCGAGGTGCCGCTGGTAGATTGTGCTGCCGCGGCCGAACTCGGGATCGCGCCCCTCCTTCGCACCTTCATTGTAGCTCGCGATCGTTGCCGAAAGCACGGAAGGCTTGATACCGATCTTCGTCGCCAACTGCACAACGTCAGCGGCCTCGACCAGTTCGCCGCTCGCCACATAGCGCCGCACACTCCGCGTGAACGGCTTGATGCGGCCGAGGCCATAAGCCCACAGGAACGGACGGTCGCAGATCAGATAGAACGGCCGATCCGGCTCACCATTGCCATCGCGCAGCATGGCCAGCCCGAACTCGTGGTACGACAGCGCCTCGTTGACGAAACGCCGGCCCGCGGCATTGACGGCAATCACACCGGGCTTGGCGCGGTCGGTCACCGTATGCGGGAACACGCCACGGCTGCCGTCGGCCCTGGGGAATAGCGAGGCCGGCACCCAATAGGCCGGGCTGGTCGCATCCGTATTCAGCGCGGCACCCGCCGTGGCCGCAAGGCGAAGCCCATCGCCGGTGCCTGATGTATTCGTCGCCGAAACATGACCGGCCGCCGGGGGGAAGAAGCGTTTGCGCAAGGCAGCATCATGCGAGAAGCCGCCGGTCGCCAGCACCACGCCGCGGCGCGCCGCTATCAGCCGATCGCGCGCGCCATGGCGTATCAGAACGCCTGCGACACGGTCGCCCTGCATCGACAGATCCTCGACATCAGCGCTGAAGAGGATCTCGACCTGCCGCGCCAGCAGCGAGGCATAGAGCCGCGCGGCGAGCGCATTGCCGAGATGCAGCGTCGTCCCGCGCGGGCTGCGCAGCCGCTGCAACGCGTATGCCGACACCAGCCGCACCGCGCGCAAGGTCGAACGCAGCGATTTTCCGACGCGCCGAAGATGCGGAATGTCGAGCCGATTGACCATCATCCCGCCGAACAGCGTGAACTCCGGCAACGGTGCACGCAGCCGTGCAAAGCCTTCACCCAGCCGCTTGCCGTCGAACGCCACCGGCTCCAGCACGCGCCCGCCGGATGTCGCCCCCAATCGCTCCGGGTAATAGTCCGGATAGACCGTCACCGGCTGGAGCCGCACTTCGGTGTTGGCCTCGAGCCAGGAGATCGCCTCCGGCCCGCGCGCAAGGAAAGCGGCCCGAAGCCCCGCATTCGCAGGCTCCGGCACGGTGCTCGACAGGTATTGGACGGCGTCGGTGACGCTGTCCGACAGCCCCGCTTCCTTCATCCTGGCATTGGCGGGAATCCAGACCATGCCACCGGACCAGGCGGTGGTGCCGCCGACGAACGCGGTCTTCTCGATCACCAGCACGCGCAGGCCTTCGGTCGCGGCCACGGCCGCCGCCGTCATGCCACCGGCACCCGCGCCGATGACGATGACGTCGTAGGTCTCATGCGCCGGCATCATGCGGCAAGGGTCCGAGGACAAGGCATAAACCGTCATACCTCGCCCGGAGGGGCCAACGCTAGCGCGCCGGCCTCCGCTCGATCGGATCGATGTCGATCGCCCGCAGCCGGCCGAGCCGCAGCACGTCCATGGCGAGCCGCCGGCCGATGCGATCGCGGTCGAGCACCCGGATCAGATCGTCCACGCCGTTGATCTCGACGCCGTCCAGCTTGATCACGACGTCACCGGGCAGCAGGCCAGCCTTGGCCGCCGGGCCGTCGGGCTCGATCTGCATCAATAGCGCGCCCATCTTGTTCTCGACGCCGGCCAGCACCGCATGTCGCCGCGGTACCGGCGCGGTCTGGCCAGCAACGCCGATAAAAGCGCGCCGAACGTAACCGTGACGGATGATCTCCGACAGCACGAACTGCGCGGTGTTGCTGGCAACCGCAAAGCAGATGCCCTGCGCGCCGTTGATGATGGCCGTGTTGATGCCGATCACCTCGGCATTCGACGACAGCAAGGGCCCCCCGGAATTCCCGGGATTGAGTGCGGCATCGGTCTGGATCACGTCCTCGATGGTGCGCCCGCTCACCGAGCGGATCGAACGTCCGAGCGCGGAGACCACACCGGCGGTCACGGTCGATTCAAAGCCGAGCGGATTGCCGATCGCGATCACCAGCTGGCCGCGCCGCAGCGTCTTGGAATTGCCGAGCGCGGCATAAGGCAGATGGCGCACGCCGTTGGCGCGCAACAATGCAAGATCGGTGTCGGGATCGACGCCGAGCACCTGGGCCTCGCCGACATGGCCCTCGACGTCGCGCAGCCGGATCTCCCTGGATGTGCCGACGACGTGGCTATTGGTGAGGACGAGGCCATCAGGCGAGATCACGATGCCTGAGCCGAGCCCGCCGCGCTCGCGGCCGTTTGGCACTTTCGGCCCGGTCTCGACGCGCACGACTGCAGGGCCGACGCGGTCGGTCACGTCGATCACGGCGTTGGAATAGGCATCCAGCAGCGCCCGGTCGTCGGCCGGGGCAGATGTGGTTGTTCGCGATGACGGGGTGTCATCGACGATATCCGAGGTGAAATCCAGCATGGCAAGAGTCCTTGAAGGCTCACACAGATGGTGGCCTGCTCACTGCCGCGCAAGGTGCCCCCCGGATGCGCGGGGCTGGACTGCCGGGTCGTGACTGCCCATGTGGCTAGGGGGCCCGCCTCAGCGTGCCGCCCCTCGCCTTGACCGGATCGAGCAGGGACCAGTCGCCGTCCGGGAGCACATGGCCCTTGGGGAACGGCGCGCGCTGCTCGATCCCGAGCGAGCGCAGCACCCGGTCGTCCCGGTAGTAGCATTGCAGGACGACCCGAACGAGCGTTGCGGCAGCCGCGCCGCCCGCCTTGCGGAACTCCTGTGCCACCGCGTCGCGCCTGTCGGCATCGAGCTCGGCGAACGGCCCTCCGGCAAGCCGCGCCAACTGATCCAGTGCCGCCGCCACCAATTTGGTGTCACGGCCTAGCGTTGCAAGGATGTCGGCCTGGATTGCGGGATCGTCGGCACCGGGCACCTTGTACGCGTCGCTGGCCGGGATGATCATCGCGGCGACGGTGCGGAGATCGTCGCGTTGGGTACGCGTGAGATTGTCTGCAGACATGACGGCCTCAGTCGAACAAATTGGCGAGGCGCTGCTTCATCTGGTCGGCGATGTAGAGCGCGAGGGCCTGGATGGTGGAGGTCGGGTTCACGCCGCCCGAGGTGACGAAGATACTGCCGTCGACGATGAAGAGGTTCTTCACGTCGTGCGTGCGGCCCCATTCGTTGACCACGGAGCGCGCGGGATCGGTGCCCATCCGCGCCGTGCCGAGCAGATGCCAGCCGCCCCAGGGGATCGGCGAGTTGACGCAGATATCGGTCGCGCCCGCTGTCTCCAGAACCTCGCGGCCACGGGCGAGCGCGTGATCCATCATCTTCCGGCTGTTCTCGCTGATCGTGTAGTCGATCTTCGGCGCGGGAATGCCGTGGCTGTCTTTCAGGACGGGATCGAGCGTGACTTGATTATGCTCCTCCGGCAAATCCTCGCAGATCGCGGAGAAGCCGAGCCGATGGCCGTTGAGCTTGCGGAAGACGCGGTGATGATCCTCGCCCCACGGCAAAATGCCCTTTTGCTCGCTGATGACCGCTTCGAACACGGGACCTGCGCCGCGCACGAATTGCACGCCATAGCCGCGCACGAAACCGCGCGACAAGTCGGTGTCGTACCACTCCTTGCTCCACAGGCAGGTCGGCGGCGCGCGGTTGCTGTCGGTCGGCTCCTTCACGTAGCCGTAGATCTGCGCGTAGGGGTGGAACATCAAGTTCTTGCCGACGAGGCCCGATGAATTGGCAAGGCCATTCGGGAAGCGGCTCGACGCGGAGTTCAAGAGCAGCCGAGGCGTACCGACGCCGTTGCAGGCGATGATGACGACATGCGCGGGCTGGAACTGCTCGACGCCGTCCTTGTCGTAATAGACCACGCCCGAGGCCATGCCGTTCTCGTCGGTGGTGATCTCGCGCACCCGGCAATGCGTGCGCAGCTCGACGCCGGCGCGGATCGCGTGCGGCCAATAGGTGATGTCGGTGGAGGATTTCGCGCCTTGCGCGCAGGCCGGCGTGCAATGGCCGAGATTGATGCAGCGCGCCCGGCCCTCGTAGTCCATGGTCGCGACCGTCGTGTCCGACGGCCACCAGTGCCAGCCGAGCTTGTTCATGGCCTTGCCGACGATGGCGCCGGACAATCCCATCGGCTGCTGCGGCATCGGCGGATGCGTCAGCGGCGAGAGCGGATCGCCCGAGAGGCCCGACGTGCCCATCATCCGGTCGTTCTCCTCGAAGAACGGCGTCAGCGCGTCGTAGTCGATCGGCCAGTCGTCCGCGACGCCGTCGAGCGTCTTCACCTTGAAATCGGAAGGATGCAGCCGCGGCCAATGCGCGGTGTACATCACGGTCGAGCCACCGACCGCGTTGTAATTGACGACCTTGATCGGCGAATTGTCGTCATTGATCGGATAGTCCTCGGGTCGGCCTCGGATATTCGGGCTCGACGACCACTCACCAAAGAACTTGGCCTCCCAGTCCCGGCCCGTGCTGGGATATTCCGCCGGGTTCATCCAGCCGCCCTGCTCCAGGCAGAGAATGTGCATCTTGGTCTCGGCCAGCGACCACGCCACCGCCGCGCCCGACGCGCCGGCACCGATGATCAGGACGTCCACGGGCTCTTTCATCGCAACCTTTTCCTCCCGCCCTCGCCGCTTACCGGGCGATTCGGCCTGCTCTGTCGGCAAGGCACGCGAACGATAGGATCAGAGCGGGCGGGGAGTAAAGCCGCGAGGCCGGAATGTCGCACTTCGCAGGGTGCAGACCATTGGTATAGCCACATCCGGATGCTAGGAACAGGCGACCGAGCAATCGATAGCGAGACCGTATGTCCTTCCGAAGTGCTTTTGCCGCCGCCCGCGCGTTTGCGCTTGTTTCTTTCTTTGCCTTGTCCGGAGTCCTGGCGACGTCAGGGGCCGCCTCCGCGCTGACGGCTGCCGCGACGGTCCGCGACGGCAACTCCATCCAGCTTGGCGACGTCACCTACCGGCTCGACGGTGTCGACGCGCCCGAGCTGGACCAGGTCTGCATCGACGATCACGCCGATCCCTGGACCTGCGGTATCGAGGCCCGCGACCAGCTGGCGAAGCTGATCAACAAGCGCTCGGTGCGCTGTGACGATGTCGGGCCGGAAAAGAGCTTCGGCAAGCGCCATCGCGCCATCTGCACGGCCGAGGGCGACAAGACGACCTTGAACGAGCAGCTGGTCAAGCTCGGATTTGCCGTCGCGCGGGAGCCGATCAAGGCAAACGTCAAGCCGGCGGCTGGCGAAGCCAAGACGGCCTCGGCCGGAATCTGGAAGGGCTGCTTTGTTGCACCGCAAGACTTTCGCAGCGGCAAGAAGGACGGCGCCCTCCTGGGCGCTGCCTGCCGCCAGGACCGCGACAAGGAAATTCGCGCCGTGCTCTTCCCGGAGGAGCTGACGATGCCGCCGAGCTGCAGCATCAAGGGCAAGCTTGCAGTGCGCGCCCGCGTCACCGGCAATATCGGCATCTATCATTTGCGGGGTTGCCCGAGCTACCCGGCCACCACCAAGCCGGACCGCTGGTTCTGCTCGGAGGATGACGCCCAGGCGGCCGGATTCCGCAAGGCCTATAATTGCCGCCGGCCGAAGTGAACAAAGCCGTTCACGCATCCGTGAGTGGTAGTCCGGGACCGTATTGATCCGGAATTGAACAAAGCCCGAAGTTGCTGCATTTGTATGCGTACGCAAGCGCTTGCGCATGCGTTTCCTTGGCAGCAATCCGGTTTCGGCCGATTGCCTTGCTTGGGCGTTTCCTCCCTAGACTTGGGCCGCTTGTCACAACAAGCGGCTCTTCTTTTTTGTGCGGTGCTGTCACTGCATCCGCATGATCTGGTCCATCGGCGGCATGTTGGCGTTCAGATGCGCCATGATCCAGACCGTGCCGCCGACCACGAGGAAGACCACAAGAAGGCCGAAGGCGAGCGCCAGCACGTTGTTGGTGTTATCGGGGCCGGTTGTGATGTGCAGGAAGAACACCAGATGCACGCCCATCTGCGCGATTGCGAGCACAATCAGCGCGACGGGAATCGAGGGCTGCCAGACCAGATCGGTGCCGGCGATGAAGAACGATGTCCCCGTGAGCAGCAGCGCAAGCGCAAGCCCGATGACGTAACCGAGGATACGGACCCCGACACTATGTTGTTCCTCGTCGCCCGGTGCGAGGTCGTGTTCGGCATGCATGTGCATCTGATCGCTCATACGCCACTCCCAAGCAGGTAGACGACGGAAAAGACCCCGACCCAGATGATGTCGAGCGCATGCCAGAACAGCGCAAAACACATCATCCGGCGCAAGACGTCGGCGCGAAAGCCTTTCGCGAAGACCTGGGCCATCATGGTGAGGAGCCACAGCACGCCGGCGGAGACATGCAGGCCGTGGCACCCGACCAGCGAGAAGAACGCGGTGAGGAACGCGCTACGCGACGGGCCATAGCCCCGCGCGACGAGGTCGGCGAATTCGCGAAACTCGATGACGAGGAAGATCACGCCCAGCACGCAGGTCACGGCCATGCCGAGATAGAACCAGAAGCGGTTGCGGACGTCAGCGGCAATACTGGCCATGCCGCAAGTGAAGCTCGACAGCAGCAGGCACACCGTCTCGATTGCGACATTCCCCTGCTCGAAAATCTCCGAGCCTTTCGGGCCGCCGGCGGTTTGGCCGGACAGCACCGCATAGGCGGCGAAGAAGCAGGAGAACATCACGATGTCGGAGAGCAGGAAAATCCAGAAGCCGTAGGCGGTGACGATCCGTTTCGACGCAGGCCCGGGATGCTCGATCACGACGCCGATGTGATGAGGATCGGCCTGCGCACGGCCGGCGGTTGCGGTCATCGACATCAGGTCGCTCCCGCCATGCTGACGAGCCCGCGCCGCTCCTCGAGATTGACGCGGTCGATGCGGGCGACCTCCTCGGCCGGGATGACGTATTCGTCATGGTCGCGCCAGGCGAACACGACGAAGGTCGCGAACGCGCCGAGGCCGCCGAGGATCACCATCCACCAGATATGCCAGATCAACGCAAAGCCCATGATGGTGGCAAAGAACGCGCAGACGAATCCCGTCGGCGAGTTCCGGGGCATCTCGATGTCACGATACTCGGGCACTTCATGCTCGAGCGATTGCTGCTGGGCACGGGCTTTCATGTCCCAATAGGCGTCTTCGCCGCGCACGTCGGGATTGAAGGCGAAATTGAATACGGGCGGCGGTGACGACGTCGCCCATTCCAGCGAACGCCCGTCCCAGGGATCGCCGGTGCGGTCGCGCAACGCCTCGCGATTGCGGATGCTGACCACGAGCTGCACGATCTGGCAGACCACGCCGATCGTCAGCACGGCCATGCCGAATGCGGCCACGATCATCCAGGGCCGCCACGCCGCGACATCATAGTGCTGCATCCGTCTGGTCATGCCGAGCATTCCGGCGACATAGAGCGGGACGAAAGTGGCGAAGAATCCGAGGAACGTGAACCAGAACGCGGCCTTGCCCCAGCGCTCGTCGAGGCGAAAGCCGAACGCCTTCGGAAACCAGTATTCGAAGCCCGCGAAGGCGCCGAACAGCACGCCGCCGATGATGACGTTGTGGAAGTGCGCCACCAGGAACATGCTGTTGTGAAGCATGAAGTCAGCCGGCGGCACCGCGAGAAGCACACCCGTCAGACCGCCGATGATGAAGGTGACCATGAAGCCGACCGACCACAGCATCGGCGTCGCGAAACGGATGCGGCCGCCATACATCGTGAACAGCCAATTGTAGATCTTCACGCCCGTCGGTATCGCGATGATCATGCTGGCGATGCCGAAGATGGCGTTGACGTCGGGCCCTGCGCCCATCGTGAAGAAATGATGCAGCCAGACCATGAAGGAGACGACGCAGATCGCCATGGTCGCGAGCACCATGGAGCGATAGCCGAACAGCGCCTTGCCGGAGAAGGTCGAGACCACCTCGGAAAAAATGCCGAAGGCCGGCAGCACCAGGATGTAGACCTCGGGATGCCCCCAGGCCCAGATCAAATTCATGAACATCATGACGTTGCCACCGGCTTCATTGGTGAAGAAGTGGAAGCCGAGATAGCGGTCGAGCAGCAGCATCGCGAGCGTCGCGGTGAGGATGGGGAAGGCTGCGACGATCAGGAGGTTCGAAGCCAGCGTGGTCCAGCAGAACATCGGCATGCGCAGATAATTCATGCCTTTGGTGCGCAGCTTCAGCACCGTCGTGACGAGATTGATGCCGGCCACCAGCGTACCGACACCGGAGATCTGCAGCGACCAGGCGTAATAATCGACGCCGACGCCCGGCGAATAGGACAATTCCGACAGCGGCGGAAAGGCGAGCCAGCCGGTGCGCGCAAACTCCCCGATCACGAGGGAGAGATTGACCAGCAGCGCACCGGTCGCCGTCAGCCAGAAACCGACCGAATTGAGTGTCGGAAACGCGACGTCGCGCACGCCGAGCTGCAGCGGCACCACGAGGTTCATCAACCCGATCACGAACGGCATCGCCACGAAGAAGATCATGATGGTGCCGTGCGCCGAGAAGATCTGGTTGTAGTGCTCCGGCGGTAGATAGCCCTGAGACTGGTAGGCGACCGCCTGCTGGATCCGCATCATGATGGCGTCGCTGCCGCCGCGCAGCAGCATCACCGACGCCAGCAGGATGTACATCACGCCGATCCGCTTGTGATCGACGCTCGTGATCCATTCGTGCCAGAGATAGGGAAGATGCCCCTTCACCACGACCCAGATCAGCACGGCGAGGATCGCGACCAGCACCACCGCGCCTGCGACGAGCGGGATCGGCTGATCGAACGGGATCGCGGACCAATCGAGCTTACCGAGCATCGTGGCCTCCACTGTGCGGACGACCGGCATCGGAGATCAGCTCCGGGCCCGGCCCCGGCGGAATGTGCTGGTTCGCAATCAGGTCGAACAGGCGCGGGTCTTCAAGACGATAGGCCGGCCTGCCCTTCTCGATCCCCTGCTGCATCAGCGTCCTGTAGCTGGCCTCGTCCAGCACCGCGTCCGTCTTGGCCGTCGTCGCCACCCAGTCCGGAAAGGCGAGCGGCGAGATCACGTTGACGTCGAACATCATGTCGGGAAAGCCGTCGCCGGAGAAATGCGCCGACAATCCTTGCAGCTTGCCCTCGTTGTCGGCGCGCAGGTTCAGCTTCGTCACCATGCCATTCATGGTGTAGATCATGCTGCCGAGCTGCGGGATGAAGAACGTGTTCATCACGCTCGACGATGTCAGCTGGAAGTTCAGCTCGGCGCCGGCCGGCACCGTCAGCGTGTTGACGGTGGCGATGCGCTGGTCGGGATAGATGAAGAGCCATTTCCAGTCGAGCGAGACGGCCTGGATGCGGACCGGACTGCCGGTGCCCGGCACCGGCGCTGCGGGGTCAAGCTGGTGCGAGCCGATCCAGGCGACGCCGCCGAGCAGGATGACGGTGAGCGCCGGGATCGACCACACCACCATCTCGACGCGGCCGGAATAGACGAAGTCCGGCTGGTAGCGCGCCTTGCCATTCGAGGCGCGAAACCAGAACGCAAAGGCCAGGATCGCGACAATGGTCGGCACCACGATCGCAAGCATGATGAAGACGGAGTCGATCAGGATGGTGCTGTTGGCCGCAGCCACGGGCCCTTGCGGATCGAGCAGATTCATCGGCAAGCCACTGGCGGTTGGGAAGCCCCGGGGAAGAGCCTAGCGCGGGACAGGCTCCGCAACAAACGCGATCGCGTGAGGTCGGTTCCAAGACGCGCGATCCTGCGGTCGCCAATCTCGTGCAGCGGCATGCAATTCCACGCGATGTCAATGACATGAGCGCGGGACCACCGGCCTTCTCTCTCATCGTCACGATTGCTAGTCTGCACGAAAATAGCGGGATGAAATGACATGCAGGGCCCTGAGGACGATGCCGGCCTCGCCGGCAAGGTGGCGCTGATCAGCGGCGGCGGCGCCGCGGGCGATGGCATTGGCAACGGCCGCGCTGCAGCAATATTGCTGGCCCGAGCGGGCGCGAGAGTGCTCGTTGCCGATCGGGACCTCAAGCTCGCCGAACGCACCGTGGAGATGATCGCCGCCGAAGGCGGCACGGCGGCGGCACATGGTGGCGACGTCACCAGCGAAAGTGATTGCAAGACACTGGTGGAAGCCGCGCTCGACCGCTGGGGCCGGCTCGATTTCCTCGACAACAATGTCGGCATCGGCAGCCGCGGCAGCGTCGTGGACGAGACACCCGAGCAATACCGCCGCGTCATGCAGGTCAATGTCGAGACCATGTTCCTGCTCTCAAAGCACGCGATCCCCGCCATGATCCGAACCGCCGGGGGCGGCGCGATCGTGAACATCTCCTCGATCTCGGCGCTGCGGCCGCGCGGGCTCACGACCTACACGACCTCGAAGGCCGCCATCATCGGCCTCACCCGCGCCATGGCAGTCGACCACGGTCGCGACAACATCCGCGTCAACTGCATTTGCCCCGGCCCGATGTACACGCCGATGGTCTATGCCCGCGGCATGAGCGAGCAGGCGCGCGCCAATCGCGCCAGGGCCTCCCTGCTCAAGACCGAAGGCACCGGCTGGGACGTCGGCCACGCCGTCAAATTCCTGCTCAGCAATTTTGCGCGCTACATCACCGGCCAGGTGCTGGTGGTCGACGGCGGCGTGACGCTGCAAGCCCCCGAACGCGAGTCACAGGAACACTAGAGGAAACATGGAAATGGCCCGCCTGCCCTATCTCGAGGCCGACCAGGTCGCGCCCGAATATCGCGACATGCTCAAGCGCAACACCAATCTGCACAAGCTGCTGGTCAACTCGCCGGAGATGGCGCGCGCATTCAACGGCATCGGCGGCTATATCCGCTTCAAGAGCAAGCTCGATCCGCGCCTGCGGGAGCTCGCCATCCTCCAGGTCGGCTGGATGGAGCGATCGGAATACGAATTCACCCACCATGTGAAGATCGGCAAGGAATTCGGCGTCACCGACGAAGACATCGCCGGCCTGATGGCGGAGACCGAAGGGCGGCCCTCGAAGCTGGAGCCGCTGGCAAGAGCGATCCTGAAGGGCGCCCGCGAGATGGTGCGCGAGCTCGCGATGTCCGATGCGACCTTCGCCGAGATCAAGAAGGATCTGTCCGACGAGCACATGACCGACCTCGTGCTCACCATCGCCTTCTATTGCGGCGTGGTCCGCGTGCTCGCGACCATGAAGATCGACAACGAGCCGTATTACAAAGAGGTACTCCAGCAGTACCCGATCCCGGGAGTGAACTGACATGCGCTTGAAGGACAAGGTTGCGATCGTGGTCGGCGCCGGGCAAAGCCCTGGCGAGGGCATGGGCAACGGCCGCGCCACCGCGCTGACCTTCGCGCGCGAGGGCGCCAGGGTCCTGTGCGTCGACCATCATCTGGAATCCGCACAGGAAACGGTTGCGATGATCGCGGCGGCGCAGGGCACGGCCGCGGCCTTCAAGGCCGACGTGACCAAGGCTGCCGACATCAAGGCGATGGTGAAGGACGCGCAGACCCGCTGGGGCCGGATCGACGTGCTTCACAACAATGTCGGCGTCAGCCTGTCCGGCGGCGATGCCGAGCTGCTCGATATCACCGAAGAAGCGTTCGACCGCGTCGTCGCCATCAACCTCAAGAGCTGCGTTCTCGCCGCGAAGGAGGTGATCCCGATCATGCGCGCGCAAGGAAGCGGCGCCATCATCAACATCTCCTCGATGGCCGCGATCACCACCTATCCTTACGTCGCCTACAAGGCGACGAAATCGGCGATGATCGCCTTCACCGAGCAGCTTGCCTACCAGAATGCGGAGTACGGCATCCGCGCCAACGTCGTCCTGCCCGGCCTGATGAACACGCCGATGGCCGTCGACACCCGCGCCCGCGAATGGCACAAAACGCGCGCCGAGGTCGAAGCCGAGCGCGACAGCAAGGTGCCGCTGCGCAAGAAGATGGGCACGGGCTGGGACGTCGCCAACGCCGCGCTGTTCCTGGCGTCGGACGAGGCCAACTTCATCACCGGCGTGACCCTGCCGGTGGATGGCGGGGCCAGTGTGAGACGGGGGTAGCTGTTTCCTCCCCCTCTCCCCGCTTGCGGGGAGAGGGTTGGGGTGAGGGGGAGTCTCCGCGGGGACGCTGGCAGATGGACTCGTGGAGAGTCCCCCTCACCCGGAATTTGCTCTCGCAAATTCCGGCCTCTCCCCGCGAGCGGGGAGAGGCGAGGGACTACATCCCCGGCCAGTCTTCGGCGGTGAGCGTCGCCGCATCGGCGCCGACGATCTCGGACAGCGAATCGCGCCCGGTGCGGAGCAGCGTCGAGGTGAGGTCGCGCTTGATCTCGTCGACGAGGCCGAGGCCCTTGTAGACCAGCGACGAATAGAGCTGGATCAGGCTGGCACCCGCGCGGATCTTGGTCAGTGCGGCGCCGCCGGAGTCCACGCCGCCGACGCCGATCAGCGGGAATGCGCCCTCGACGCGCACATAGGTCTCGGCGACCATCCGCGTCGACAGCCGGAACAGCGGCCGGCCGGACAGGCCGCCTTGCTCCTTGGCGCGCATCTCCTCCCGCAGCGTGCTCGGCCGCGAAATCGTCGTGTTCGACACGATCATGCCGTCGACCCTGCGCGAGCGCGCGACCTGCACGACATCGTCGAGCTGGGCGAGGCTCAGATCCGGCGCGATCTTGAGCAGCACCGGCGTGTCGCCGGCCTTCTGCCTGACACGCTCGCGGGCGTCGATCACGCGTGCGAGCAGCTCGTCGAGCAGCGCGCCTTCCTGCAAATTGCGCAGGCCCGGCGTGTTCGGCGAGGAGACGTTGACGGTGAAATAGCTCGCGACCGGCGCGAAGGTCTCGATCAGCTTGACGTAATCGGCGACGCGATCCGGCGAATCCTTGTTGGCGCCGACATTGACGCCGACGATGCCGCCGTGCTGCGCGCGCGCGGCAAGCCGGCGCAATGCGACGTCCGCGCCGTCATTGTTGAAGCCCATGCGGTTGATGATGGCTTCGTCGCGCTCGAGGCGAAACAGCCGCGGCCTGGGATTGCCGGCCTGCGGCTTCGGCGTCACCGACCCGATCTCGACGAAGCCGAAGCCGAGCCGCAGCAGCGCGTCCGGCACCTCCGCGCTCTTGTCGAAGCCGGCGGCCATGCCGATCGGGTTGGGAAAGTTGAGTCCGAAGGCGCGCATCGCGAGCTTGGGATCGTCGGTGCGCGGCTTGATCGGCGGCAGGAAGCGCAGGCCCTGGATCGCCAGGCGATGCGCATCTTCCGGATCGAGCCAGCGCAGCACGGGCAGCGAAAAGGCGTCGAAAGCGCGGATCACGGGGCAAGCTCCGGAACGTCGTGGCCGCCGTCGGAGCGGATGTTGAGATTCATCACCATGATGACGGCGCCGAGATCGAGCTCGCCGTAGAGATGCGGAAACAGCTCCTCATTGCGCGAGCGCTCCCAGCGCAGTTCGCTGCCGAGCGCGTCGCTGTCGATCTCGACCAGGAACAGCGCGCGCTGCCCGAAATAGTGCTTGCGCAGGGTCTCGGGAACCTGGGCGGCGGTCGAGAAATGGATGAAACCGTCGCGCGCATCGTCTGCGCTGCCGAGGTAGACACCCTGCCGTTCCGCCTCACGCCAGGCCGAGGCCGGACAGATTTTGTAGATCTTGACCACCGCTTGCGCAGCCCTGTTGCTCTTTGAGTCTTTTGGGTTTTTTCGTCTATCGCGGGTCTTCAAAAGCCCCGGCGCGACCGTAAAGGCCGCCCCTGCCGAACTCAAGACCTCAAGCCATTTCCGGTCCGATGAAATCGAAGCGGGGCTCCAGATCCTCGTTTTGACGCGTTTTCCTGGCGCGAACCGGTATCCGCTTCGCTTGAAAACGCCTTCTCCCGCCGCCTCTTGCGCGAAAAACAGAAAACCGGTTGATTTGAGGACAGTTTTCCTGGGTTGCGACAGGCTGGACCTTCCATGGTCAGACAGGCCAAAGCGCAGAGGATACTGACTCACGACCAGATCTGGGTCGCGCTGGATCGGCTGGCGGCGCGCGCCGGTCTGTCACCGTCCGGCCTTGCCAAGCGCGCCGGGCTCGATCCCACCACGTTCAACAGGTCCAAACGCGTCACCTCGGACGGCCGCGAGCGCTGGCCCTCGACCGAATCGATCGCCAAGGCGCTCGCCGCCGCCGACGCTTCGATCGAGAGCTTTGCGAAACTGATCGACGACGACGCCGGCGATTCCCGCTCGGTCCCGCTGCTCGGCTTCGCCCTGGCCGGCGCGAGCGGGGCCTTCGACGAGTCCGGTCTTCCTTCCGGCAAGGGCTGGACCGAAACGGCGCTTCCCGCCACCGAGGACAGCCGCACTTTTGCGCTGGAGATTTCCGGCGATGCGTTCGCGCCTGTTTATCGCGACGGCGACATCGTCCTGGTGTCGCCCGATGCGCCGATCCGCAAAGGCGATCGCGTGCTGGTGAGGGGCAGGGCGGGCGAGGTGACGATCGCAACGCTGAGGCGCCGCACCGCGAAGGCACTGGAGCTGCAATCGCTCGATGCACCGCAGGCCGCGCGCACGATGGCGGCGGACGAGGTGGCGTGGATTGCGCGGATCGTGTGGACGAGCCAGTAGCTATGACCTTAACCGCAACATGACCCCCATACCGGCGCCGCGTCCGATTCGGATCGCCATTGCGACTCACCGGACCTCTCGCATAGGTTGCGGCCGATACTACCGCTCCAGCTTTATCTTAGGGGAATACGATGAATCGCCGTCATGCATTGAAGGCCCTCGCGGGTCTCGCACTTTGTCCGCTCTGCAAGCCGGCCTTCGCCGCCGAAGGCGCGCATTGGAGTTACGAAGGCGCCGGCGGCCCGGCCAAATGGGGCGATCTCGACGCGGCCAACAAGGCCTGCGCGGTCGGCCTTCAGCAATCGCCGATCGACATCGAGGGGACGATCAAGTCGCAACTGCCGGTCCTGAAGCTGAATTGGGGCAAGAGCGCCGACACCATCGTCAACAACGGGCACACGATCCAGCTCAACTTCGCCGAAGGCAGCACGCTGATGCTCGGCGACGTCAAATACAAGCTGCTGCAGGTACACTTCCACCGGCCGAGCGAGCACATGATCGGCGGCAAGAATTTTCCGATGGAGGCGCATTTCGTCCATCGCAACGAGGCCGGCGGGCTCGCCGTGGTCGGCGTGCTGATGGCGGAGGGCCGGGCGAACCCGGCCTTCGGCAAGATCGTCAAGACCATGCCGGCGGCGGAAGGCCCGGCGGTGAAGGCCGATGCCGGCATCGATCCGCACGCCATGCTGCCAACCAAGCTCAGCTACTTCCGCTATCCCGGCTCGCTGACGACGCCACCCTGCTCGGAAGTGGTCGAATGGCTGCTGCTGACCACCCCGATCCAGGTCTCGGCCGCCGACGTCGCCGCGTTCGCAAAGCTCTATCCGATGAACGCGCGCCCGGTGCAGAAGGACAACAGACGGTACGTGCTGAAGTCGATCTGAGCTGGCGCTCCAATCAACGGTGTCGTCCCGGCCTAGTGCGCAATTGCGCACGGGCGCCGGGACCCATACCGCGTGGTGTATCGGAAGGTGGCGGTCTTCGTACCGACGCAAGCGCAACTATGAATCTTCGCCCCACTTCTCCCTGGGGTTATGGGTCCCGGCGCCCGTGCGCAATTGCGCACTAGGCCGGGACGACAGCGGAATGTGGGTCGTAGAGCAACGCGTTC